>ERZ773115.37-NODE-37-length-147757-cov-8.433833_pt1 | contig 147757 bp, 137 predicted proteins | sample MGYA00511116_ERZ773115 | MGnify/ENA primary metagenome ERZ773115 (study PRJEB29015, sample SAMEA2737869) | human gut metagenome | biome: human gut; feature: human-associated habitat; material: faeces | place: China | collected 2012 ... | reverse complement strand
GGCTCTGAATTTGGTGTAGAAACCTCTTTAGAACTTACACCATTTTCGGATTTTATACCACCGAGGGTCTTCATTGTCGGGAACAATAATACATCCCTGATAGCCTGGGAGTCAGTTAACAGCATAACCAGTCTGTCGATACCGTAACCGATACCGCCTGTAGGTGGCATACCAATCTCCAGTGCATTCAGGAAATCTTCATCAGTATGCTCTGCTTCGTCATCGCCTGCTGCCGCATTGGCATCCTGCTGTGCGAAACGTTCTCTCTGGTCGATAGGATCATTCAGCTCAGAGTAAGCATTACACATTTCCCATGTATTGATAAATAACTCGAAACGCTCTACCTTGGATGGGTCGCTTGGCTTTTTCTTGGTTAATGGTGAAATAGCCAGCGGATGATCCATGATAAATGTAGGCTGTACCAGATTCTCTTCGCAGAACTCTTCGAAGAATAAGTTTACGATATCACCCTTTGTATGACGCTCTTCATATTCTACATGATGTTCCTTTGCAATTGCCTTTGCTTCTTCATCTGTAGCAACTGCATCAAAATCAACACCTGCATATTTCTTAATGGCATCAATCATAGTCAGACGCTCGAATGGCTTGCCAAGGTCGATTTCTACACCATTGTAGGAAATCTTGGTAGAACCACATACTGTCTCTGCCAGATAGCGGAACATGCTCTCTGTCAGTTCCATCATACCTTCATAATCTGTATATGCCTGATATAACTCCATCAGTGTAAATTCAGGGTTATGACGTGTATCAACACCTTCATTACGGTATACACGACCAATCTCGTATACTCTCTCCAAACCACCAACGATCAGTCTCTTCAGATATAATTCCAGAGAGATACGAAGCTTCACATCTTCATTCAAAGCATTATAGTGTGTTTCAAAAGGTCTTGCTGCTGCACCACCGGCATTAGATACCAGAGTAGGTGTTTCAACCTCCATGAAGTCTCTGCCTGCAAGAAAGTTACGGATTTCCTTTAAGATCTTGGAACGCTTGATAAATACTTCCTTACTCTCATCATTCATGATGAGATCTACATATCTTTGACGATAACGGGTATCTGTATCTGTCAGTCCGTGGAACTTCTCAGGAAGAATCTGTAAGCTCTTGGATAACAGTGTCATTTCTACAGCATGAATGGAGATCTCACCTGTCTTTGTACGGAATACATATCCCTTCACACCGAAGATATCACCGATATCAGACTTCTTGAAATCTGCATATGCTTCTTCACCGATAGCATCTTTTGCTACATAGACCTGAATAGTTCCTTTCAGATCCTTGATATTACAGAAGGAAGCTTTACCCATAACGCGCTTGAACATCATACGACCTGCTATAGATACATTAATAGGACTTGCATCCATGATGGCACGTCTTTCATTGTAGTCCTCGTTCAATACTTCTTTTGCCTGCTGCTCATCTAAGCCCTCTACGCTTGGAGCTTTTCTTCCTGCGAGAAGTTCTGCTTCGTGAGCTGTATATAATTCTTTTGCATCACTGGTGTGATGTGTCTGATCATATTTTGTAATCTGGAACGGGTCTTTGCCTGCTGCCTGTAATGCTGCAAGTTTCTCTCTTCTTACCTTAAGAAGCTGGTTAACATCCTGTTCCTGGTTCTTCTGTGTTTGATTCTGTTCCTGTGACACTTTTCCCAATACTCCTTTCATCTATGCTGAGATCGTGTATCTGTATTTCACACTTTCCGCAGTATAAGCGAAACTCTGTGTGTAGCTTCTTCTATGCTTCTGGCTTGTAAATATCCAGGATAGTGTATTCGATCACACCTGCTGGTGCTTCAACGGATACAATATCACCCTTCTTAGCGCCAATGAGAGCTTTACCAAGTGGAGACTCGTTAGAAATCTTGCCCTTTAAGCTGTTAGCCTCTGTAGCACCAACGATCTTGAATTCCATCTCATCGCCGAATTCATTGTCTTTTACTTTAACAGCAAGACCAAAGCTTACCTTCTCCAGGTTCTCGCTGTCATCTTCCATATCTACAACTTCTACGTTCTTTAAGATCTTCTCCAGCTCTTCGATTCTTGCTTCGATATCACGCTGCTCGTCTTTGGCTGCATCATATTCTGCGTTCTCTGATAAGTCGCCCTGCTCTCTTGCTTCCTTAATCTTCTGTGCTACTTCTTTTCTTCTGATGACCTTGAGTTCATGCAGCTCATCTTCATATTTTTTTAAACCTTCACGTGTTAATAAGTTTTTCTTTGCTTCCATGGTCCTATACCCTTTCTTCTATATATAATCTCTATTTTGTTCATATTCATAAGACACCTAAGTATAGCCTTTTTTACTGTCGGTGTCAAGATTTCAGCGAGCCTGAAAGATTCTGTTTATGCCCTCTTCCAGCTGTTCGAAGGTCTCCATTTCGTTTACCATATCACGCAGTCTGGCTGAATTGGGATATCCTTTGGTATACCATGCTACGTGCTTTCGCATTTCCCGGATTCCAATATACTCACCCTTATACTTCAACTGTAGTCTGGCATGCTCCAATATGGTGTCTCTCACTTCCTCCATGCCGGGTCTAGGTGGTATCACTCCTGTATCCAGATACTGTGTAATCTCTCTGAATATCCACGGATTGCCCTGACATGCTCTGCCTACCATAATGCCATCACATCCGGTCTCATCCAGCATTTTCTTAGCAGAAAGTGCATCCACAACGTCTCCGTTTCCTATTACAGGTATGGACACCGCTTCTTTTACCTGTCTTATGATGTCCCAGTCGGCTTTTCCAGAATAATACTGCTCTCTGGTTCTTCCATGTACTGCTATCGCCGCAGCTCCGTTGGCTTCTGCGATCTTAGCCATTTCAACTGCATTTACATGGGCATCATCAAATCCTTTGCGGATTTTGACGGTTACAGGTTTGTGGATTGCCTGCACCAGCGCATGTATGATCTGTCCAGCCAGTTGTGGGTCTTTCATCAGGGCGCTGCCTTCATGGTTATTTACGACTTTAGGCACCGGACATCCCATGTTGACATCCAGAATGGCAAAAGGTCTTTCTTCTATTCTGGCTGCTGTCTCTGCCATAATATCCGGCTCTGAACCAAATAATTGCAAGGACACAGGCTTTTCCTCCGGATGAATCTCCAGAAGCGCTTCCGTGTTCTTGTTATTATAGTGCACAGCCTTGGCACTGACCATTTCCATACACAAAAGCCCGGCTCCCTGTTCCTTGCATAACAGTCTGAAAGGCAGATCCGTTACTCCTGCCATAGGTGCTAATATGACATTATTCTCCAGGGTAACGTCACCTATTGTAAGTTTCATGCTTAGTTATTCCTTTTATTTTTCTCATATATAATGCGAAGACCTTCCAGTGTCAGGGAATTGTTGTACTCCTGAATCAGATCTGTCTCCTCTGCGATAATGCGTCCCAGTCCACCTGTTGCCACTACTTTAAGGTTATCATAACCGGACTCCTGTTTAACTCTGCGGATGATGTATTCTGTCTGTCCGATCTGTCCAAACACCAGTCCTGCCTGCATACTGGTTATTGTCTCTCTTGCCAGTATGGTATCCGGCTTCTTAATCTCGATTTCAGGTAATTTCGCCGTATCTTCCCAAAGTGCCTTGGCACAGATACGAATGCCTGGAGCTGTAATACCAACTGAGAAACAGCCATCCTCTGTTACCAGATCATACGTAGTCGCTGTACCAAAATCCAGCACAAGAACCGGTCCACCATAAAGCTCATAGGCTGCAACAACATCCACGATTCTGTCTGGTCCGATTTCCTTTGGATTCTCAGAAGTAATGCGGATGCCTGTCTTAACTCCCGCACCAATAATGAGAACATTCTGGTTTACATAACGTCTGATTCCTCCAATGAGAGAATGCATGATATTGGGAACCACGCTTGCCACTGCAATTCCTTCAATCTGATCAATTGCCAGATGATTCTTGCTCAACAGTTCCGTGATCAATACTCCATATTCATCTGAAGTACGCGGAGTCTTACTCATCAGTCTGAATGTTGTCACCAGTTCCTTATCACGATACACACCAAAGGTTATGTTCGTATTACCTACATCGACTACTAATAACATATTTTTATCCTTTCTGTCAGTTATCATCCTCTTCTGCATCCAGAGCATCGCCTACACTTTCATGAAGGACAAATACACGGTAATACAGACTCAGGGATTCCAGAAGCTCCTGTCTCTGCACCTTGATTTCCTTCACTAACAGACCACTACTGATCTCGTCATAAAGAATGTCATCTTCATATGCTTCGGTGTCAAAGCTTACACTTCCATCTTCTTCAAATACAATTGTGAATACACCGCCTACCTCTTCTGTAAAAAGTACACAGATAATATGCAGTTCATCCTGTATTGATTGAGGGATTCCCTTAAACTGCTCATTAAAATAATATTTCTGTTCATATGCGTTTGCACCACAAAGCACAACTCGCTTATCCTGATTTTCCATTGTTTACCAGCCTTTTCCTAATTATACATATCCATATATGCCTCTGACTGATACTTCACCGGCATACACGGCAACAATCTCTCCATCCTCTTGCTCAACCAGAAGTTCGCCCTTCTCATTGATACTGCGGGCGATTCCTTCGTACTCACCCTTAGGATCAAGTACTCGCACTTTCTTTTCTCTGTTCAACAGATATTTATTATACGTATCTACCAGCCCTGACAAGTCATATGTCTTCTGGAATATCTCATATTCCTGTTCAAAATAATGCATGACTCTTGCTATGAATCTGGAGCGGTTCACTTTATGTCCAAGCTCCATGTAAAGTGAAGTTGCTCTGTCAGCCAGCTCTCCCTCAAAAGACGGCTGGTTCACATTGATGCCCACACCCACTACAACATAATGTATTGCATCCAGCTCGGCACTCATCTCTGTCAGAATGCCACATACCTTTTTCCCGTTCATTACAACATCATTGGGCCACTTAATACCACAGCCGTCAGGGTCAATCTCTTCCAGTGCCTCCACAACTGCCAGTGCCATGACCAGCGTCAATGCAGATGCCTTATCCGGGTTGCAGTCTGGTCGAAGCAGCAAAGACATATAAATGGCTTCTCCTGAAGGAGATATCCAGGCCCTGCCTCTTCTGCCTCTTCCTGTTGTCTGCATGTCAGCCACTACCAGAGTACCCTCTGGTTTGCCTTCTTCTGCCAGTGCCTTTACGTCCAGATTGGTGGAACCTGTCTCTTTATGGTAAACGAGATTTCTTGCTACCCATTTTGTATCTATATTGGCGCTGATCTCAATTGCAGACATCATATCATCACTTTCCATCAGACGATATCCTTTATTATTGACTGCTTCGATCTGATATCCATCCTTTTCCAGCTGTTTGATTGCCTTCCACACAGCAGTTCTGGATACGCCAAAATACTCACATAATTCCTGTCCGCTGACATAATCATCCTTCTCTTTCAAAAGACGGACAATCTCTTCCTTGTTCATATATCTTATGCCCCCAGAGTAGCTGCCATGACAGCTTTAATGGTATGCATACGGTTCTCTGCCTCATCAAAGACAAGAGACTGTGCAGATTCAAATACTTCATCTGTTACTTCCAGATCTGTAAATCCATACTTTTCTCCCTGTTCCTTACCGATCTTGGTCTTCAGATCATGGAAAGCAGGCAGACAATGCAGGAAGATTGCCTTTTCTCCGGCATTGCGCATTACATCGCTTGTAACCTTATAAGGGGAAAGGACTTTGATACGTTCTGCCCATACTTCCTCAGGCTCACCCATAGATACCCATACATCTGTGTAAATAACATCCACATTCTTAGTACCTGCATCCACATCCTCTGTAAGTGTAATGGTAGCACCTGATTCCTTGGCATATTCCTGGCACTGTGCTACAAGCTCTGCAGCCGGGAAATATTCTTTCGCTGTACATGCAGTAAAATGCATGCCTAACTTGGAGCATGCAATCATCAGGGAATTACCCATATTGTAGCGGGCGTCTCCCATATAAGTCAGTTTAATTCCCTTGAGTGTACCAAAATGCTCTCTGATCGTAAGCATATCTGCTAACATCTGTGTAGGGTGATATTCATTGGTCAGACCATTCCATACAGGTACACCTGCATATTTTGCCAGTTCCTCTACGATAGTCTGTTCAAAACCTCTATATTCAATACCTTCATACATTCTTCCCAATACTCTTGCTGTATCGGCAATACTTTCTTTCTTACCAATCTGAGATCCTGTAGGGTCAAGATAAGTTGTTCCCATTCCCAGATCATGTGCTGCCACTTCAAAGGAGCATCTGGTTCTTGTACTTGTCTTTTCAAAAATAAGTGCTACGTTCTTACCACGAAGTGTATCATGAAGGATTCCCTTCTTCTTCTTCTCCTTGTAGGAAGCAGCCAAATCCAAAAGATATACAATCTCTTCCGGTGTATAATCTTTAAGTGTTAAAAAATGACGTCCTTTTAAATCCATAACTTCTCCTCCTTCAAATGTTGGTAACTATTCAGAATAGCTCCATTGTACTACGTTTTATGTATCTGGGCAAGAAAAACAAAGAGTCCGCACAGGACTCCCATAACAAAAAGTGCAGATGTAAATATCTGCACTTTAAATCTGAATTACCAGAATACATGATTTCCAATAATAATGCCATCTTTGTTCCCTGCTCTTCTGAAATGCAGTGCATCTCCAATGTTGCAGTTGCCGTTGATTGCTTCCTGTGCTGCCTGCAGACAGCTGGCTTTAATATTACCACTCAATGCCAGATTGCTCATCTTCGTTGAGTTAGCCGGCGAGAACTGACCTGATGCATAGATTACATCTGTAATCGTATTAGGATATGCCCCACATCTGACACGGTTCATAACAACAGATGCCACCGCAAGCTGTCCCTCATAACTCTCTCCACCTGCTTCACACTGTACAAGGGCTGCAAGGATATTCAACTCAGATGCGGATGTCAGAACTGCTTCCTTCTGCTGCTTACGTGTTGCTTCTCTCTCTGCTGCTGCCTGCGCTCTGGCTGCTTCCTTCTCTGCTGCCTCTCTTGCCTGGATTGCTTCTACAGACTCTGCTGTATCCAGATCAAACTCTACCTTCACATATTCAGCAGCCACATAACCGGTCTCACCTTCATAATTGATGCTTACCCAGTCACCGTCTTCCTCTATTGCTTCTACAGCTTCTCCCATAGCCAGTAATCCAAGCACTCCTGAATCCAAGCTTGCTTCTTTTCTGACACGAAGTGTCTCTGTCTCTGAATAGGCTGTCAGAATACCGACTTCTTTTGCTTCCTTCTGTGCTTCTTCTCCAAAATACAGGTAATCATCGCTGACCCATCCTGTCACATCGCCGGACTGAATCTTGGTCCAGCTGTCCTGGCGCTGCAGAATGTCGCCACCGCAATCCTTGTATAATACTCCGACTTTCTCAGAATCCTGGTTCGGCTCTTTACGTATATTAACATACTGATTAACTTTTGCCATAACAAGTGTAGATTCCGTGTCCTTCTCATCCATTGCATGGATTGGAGCAATATCTGAGGTCTGCTTTCTGACCAATGTGGTAAGCTCTGCATCATTCATTGCCACATTCACATCTACCAGAACGGCAGCTCCTGCATTCAACTGCTCTATTGAAGTATCCTGTTGCTTCTTAGTAGATGTTGTCACTACCAAATCCCGTGTCTCAGCAGCATCTGTAGTAATAGGCATCATTGTCATTACCATTGCCAGACACAGTACATATAGCATGGAACTCCATTTTCTAAGATTTGTTTCCATAGTTTTCTCCAATTTTTCAAAGTCTTTTCGTTCTTAATACAATCTTATAACAAATGTTACGTTTTTGTTAACATCATTACGATTTTATATAATAGCAAAGAGTCCGCCACTTGTCAAGTGAACGGACTCTTTGTCTGTCTTTTCTATGCACTTTTTACAAAAAATTACATGGATTTTGATTTGTTGACGCAGGCTTCCATGGCATCCATAACAGCTGCACGAAATCCTTTCTCTTCCAGAACTTTCACCGCTTCGATAGTAGTTCCCGCAGGAGAGCATACCATATCTTTGAGTTCTGCCGGGTGCTTGCCGGTCTCAAGAACCATCTTTGCACTTCCCATTACGGACTGTGCTGCGAATTCATATGCCTGGCTTCTTGGCATTCCCGCCTGTACTGCCGCATCTGCCATAGCTTCTATGAACATGAATACATACGCCGGTGAACTGCCACTGACACCAATTACCGCATCCATCAGCCTCTCCGGTATCAGGCTTGCCTTACCGAAGCTCTCCATCAGTTCCAAGGCAAGCTTCTCATCGTCCTTTGTAACTGTATCATTGATGCATACTCCGGTACAGGCTTCCCCAACAAGCGCAGGTACATTCGGCATACATCTTACCAGACGGATTGACTTGCCGAATTCCTGCTCAATCCAGTCAAGACTTTTACCTGCCGCAATAGAAATGACAAGTGTGTCATTTGTTACAAACTCCTTAATTTCTTTAATTACTTCCGGGAAAAAGACAGGCTTTACTGCCAATACAACAGCATCTGCCTCTTTGGCAATCGCCGCATTATCCGTGCATGTTTTAATACCGTATTTCTCATGTATACGTTCAGCAGTCGCTTCCGTTTTAGAAGAACCGATCAGCTCGTCTTTTGTATACAATCCTTTTGCAAGAATTCCACCGATCATGGCATTCGCCATATTTCCCAGACCTATAAAACCAATCTTCATTTTAATAACCCTGCCTTTCTCGCCTTTGTCTGGCTGCCTCATACATCAATATAGAGGTTGCCATTGCCGCATTAAGTGATTCCACCTGCCCTAACATGGGAATCTTAATATATCTCGTTGCCGCATCTGCTGTCTCTCTCTTCAATCCGTTTCCTTCATTACCAATAAGAAATGCTGTTCCAACACGATAGTCTGCCTCATCATAACATACACTGTCCTCAAGATGTGCTGCATAGACCTGGATTCCTTTATTTTTCAACGTGTAGATTGTGTCCTTCAGATCCGTTGTCTGATAAAAAGGCATTCTGTAGATTGATCCCATCGTGGCTCTGATTACCTTGGGGTTAAAGATATCTACCGTGTCTTTTGTCATAATGACACCATCTACTCCCGCGCCCTCTGCCGCTCTCAGAATCGTACCAAGATTGCCCGGGTCCTGCAGATCCTCCAATATAACCAGAAGTGGTGCCTTTTGCGTCAGCAACTGTTCCAGTTCATAGTGAGGTGTCTTTAATACACTCAGGATTCCCTGTGGCGTTCTAGTATCTGCAACTCTTTTAAATACATCATCAGATACTATCTCATAGCCTGTCGTCTTGAGGCAATCCTTAAAGCTGCACTTTGCCCAGAAGCTCTCTGATACATAGACTTCCTTAATCCACGCCTGTGGCGCTTCCAGAAACATCTTAGATCCCTCTACAATAAAAGACTGTTGTGCGCGCCGCTCCTTGGATTTCTGGCATAATGCCATTAAATTCTTCATTTTCTGATTTGAAGCGCTTGTTATCATTCTAATCTCCCTGTGTTTATTTCTTATACTTATTTCCTATGCTTTTTCCTTGTATCCAAAAGCCTCGCAGCCACATCATTGTGTGCCATGACCATGAGATGTTCTTTATCCTGAATCACATAATCCGCTGAAGGCATGATATTCATCTCCTCATCCCCACTCCTTCGGATACCCAGAATGGACACCTTGTATTTTGCAGCAATGTTAGACTCTCTGATGCTCTTGCCTACCCATTCCTGCAAAGGACTGATCTCATAGATTCCATAAGGGCCAGGGAGATCAATATAGTCAAATATATTATCCAGGCTGTAACGCTCTGCCCATTTCTCTGCAATGTCCTTATCCGGATAGATTACCTCATCTGCCCCGTTGCGCAGCAGGAACTTCGCCTGAATATCCCTGGTCACTTTACTGATGACCCGCTTAGCCCCCAGTTCCTTTACCAGACTGGTAATCTCCAGACTACTCTGGAAATTCGTACCTATGCAGACAAATACAGCATCAAAATTCCTCACACCTATTGTCTTTAATACTTCTTCCTTGGTGCAGTCACCAATCTTGGAGCTGGTAGCATATGGCACCATATCCTCAATAGCTTCTTCATTCTCATCTATAATCATGACGTCATGTCCATTTTCCAGAAAGTTCTTCGCCAGATGATGACCAAAACATCCCATCCCAATAATCAATATAGATTTCATTGCGTTCTCCTATCCTACTATAATCTTTTCCTGCGGAAGCCTGATGGTATCTGATGTGTTTTTCTGGGCAAATACCAGTGCAAAAGACAAACTTCCCAATCGCCCACAATACATTAATACAATCAGAATCAACCGTGACACGGTGTTCAAATCTCTGGTTATACCCGTACTCATTCCTACTGTGTTGATTGCTGAGAATACTTCCAACAGCACATCTGCCATATCAAAAGGCTGCATCGCCATAATGATGACCGCTGCCAGCGCAGCCAGCATAAAATTCGTCACTACAACTGCATTTGCCTTCTTTACCACATCATCTGTCAGCCGTCTTCCAAACAGATTGATATCTTCGTGATTTCGTATCATTGCCACAGCATACAGAAGCAATACCACAATCGTTGTCGTCTTGGCACCACCTGCTGTAGAGCCTGGGCTTCCGCCTATAAACATCAGCAATATCGTCAACAGCTTACCTGCATTGGAAAGTCCTGCCACATCTGTGGTATTAAACCCTGCCGTTCTTGGTGTTACAGAGCAAAAGGCTGCACCCAATGCTTTTTCCACCGGAGTTAATCCAGCCAGTACTCCATGATTCTCAAGAACCAGAAAAACAATCGTTGCAATGACCGTCAACCCGATTGTAAACGTTAAAACAATCTTCGTATGAAGCAGATATTTCTTAAAATGCCATTTGTTACGCATCAGGTCATCCCATACAATAAAGCCGATACCTCCGGTCAGAATCAGGAACATGACCACCATATTGACCAGAACATCTCCTTCAAAGGACACCAATGACGCATAAGCCTCTTCATATCCCATCAGGTCAAATCCTGCATTGCAAAAAGCAGACACTGCATGAAAAATAGAAAAAGCAATTCCACGCTGTAATCCGAATCGTGGAATAAACCTGGTCGATAACAGCAGTGCTCCGATTCCTTCTATTAAAAAAGTTCCCTGCACAATCTTCCGTGCAAGTCTTACCACCCCTGCTATCTCCATAGAATTCACACTTTCCTGCAGATTCTCACGCTGTTTTAAGCCTATCTTCTTCTTCAGGATAATAGAGATATAGACACCTATCGTCATAAATCCCAGTCCGCCTATCTGAATCAACGTGAAAATCACGATAATTCCAAACGTAGTCCAGTTCTGATATGTGTCTGCTACGATCAGCCCTGTCACACAAGTCGCTGAAGTCGCTGTAAAAAGTGCATTCATGATATTGGGTTGCCCTGAGCGCACGGAAATTGGCAGACTCAACAGCATTGTACCAATCACTATAATCAAAGCAAATCCTAACGCAACCAGTCTGGTAGTTGAACGTTTAATTTTGTTTTTATTTTGTTTTTTCAACTCCCTGTTATCTCCTTTATACGGTGTACTAGGCTCATTATAGCAATCCACCCTAACAAAAACAATCCGAAAATAAGAATCTTATCTTCGGATTGTATCATTGCATTTTATTTATTAAACCAGATTATCTGGATAACTTTCTGCAGATATCGTACTGATATTCGTTAATTGTCTTCTCCATGTTCAATGCTTCTTCAATGTCGAAGTCCACAAATTCGCCATGTTTGTATGCTACAACACGGTTGGACTTACCTGCACACAGAATATCTGCTGCATATGCACCCATGATAGAAGCATAGAAACGGTCTTTACATGTAGGGCTGCCGCCACGCTGTAAGTAGCCAAGAATTGTTGCACGAGTCTCAATACCTGTAGCTGCTTCAATTCTCTTAGCCATAGATGTGGAATGTCCAATACCCTCTGCATTTACAATGATATGGTGAGTCTTACCACGTTTTCTGCTGGCAATGATATTGTTAATCAGTTCCTGCTCGTTATAATCATATTTCTCAGGAAGAAGGATATCCTCTGCACCATTTGCTACGCCTGTCCACAGAGCAATGTAACCTGCGTTACGTCCCATAACTTCGATGATAGAGCATCTCTCATGGGATGAAGAGGTATCTCTTACCTTATCAATGGCTTCCATCGCTGTGTTGATTGCTGTATCAAATCCAATGGTATATTCTGTACATGCAATATCAAGGTCGATTGTACCAGGAAGACCAATGGTATTGATTCCATTTCTTGCAAGTGCCTGCGCACCACGATAAGAACCATCGCCACCAATTACTACCAAGCCATCAATACCGTGCTTTCTACAGATGTCTGCTGCATGAGCCTGTACATCCGGCTCCTTGAATTCCAGACAACGAGCTGTACCAAGAATTGTACCACCACGCTGAATAATATCAGAAACGTTCTGCTTCTGCATGTCAACGATCTCTTCATTTAAAAGACCTGCGTAACCTCTCTTAATACCCTTTACCGTAACGCCATTAGAAATAGCTTTTCTAACAACTGCACGGATTGCTGCATTCATACCCGGTGCATCTCCACCACTTGTCAACACACCAATGCACTTAATCTCTTTGGACATGATAATACCTCCTATGCATATATAACATAAACATTGTTATTTTTTTCTCATTCACCTTCTTATTTTAATCTATTTTATTCCAGATTACAATATAATTTGATAAAAAATTATCAAGTCTGGGGAAATATCTTATTTATTCTGTAGCTCTGTCATACTGAGTCTGGACACTCATGAGTTTCAATACTGCGTCTATATGCTTCATAACTTCTCGACTGGGATTATATTCCTTATTCGTTCTCATCTGTATAAAATAGTCTGCTACTAGCCTGAAATCACTCTGAAACGTTGCCACCTGTTCAGACGATAAATCCCATATCCTATTATTGCGCCTGCTACGTTCATGACAATATCCATTGTCTCACTCTTCCCACAGCTCAGAGCATATTGTAGTTGGCTACCGTCAGGTTAACCTGGAGATGCAGGTAGTTAATTACCATGACTGGTCAGAGCGCTCTCTCAATTACCTATGCAGATTATTTAACAACCTCAACAAGGGCGATGACTACTGCGCTACCCTGCCAGCAATCCAGATTGGGATTCTGGATTTCACGCCTTTCCCTGAAAACCCCAGCTTCTATTCTAAAAACCTTATGATGGATACAGAAACCCACCATGTTTACAGTAGCAAATTTGCAATTCATGTGTTAGACTTAAAGCAGATAAATAATGCTTCCAGCGAAGATAAGCACTGGGGATTGGACAATTGGGCAAGGCTTTTTAAAGCTGCTACTTGGGAGGATGTTAAGATGATCGCAGCAAATAATAAATATCTTACAGAAGCCGCTAACACCATGCACGAACTCTACTCTGACCGCGAAATGCGTCGCCAGATGGAGAACCGTGAAGATTTCATCCGCCGCCAAAAGCGTGACCAACGGATGCTGAAGGATCAGGCTGATATCATTGCTAAACAGGCTGGTGTCATTGCTGAACAGGCTGACGAAATTGCTAAACTTCAGGCACAAATTGAGTCTTTAAAAAAATCTCTGTAAACACACTTCACTATATTGTAAATGATATAAGGCAGCATTTGTAGTCGCTGCCTTATATGTATAACATTCCTTATATTACTTGCAAAATCTCTTCAGAACATTTCTGCTGCATCCTATATGGAATAGGATTAATATATTGCAGCTTAATTCACTTCCAGTATAATTCCAGTTTCTGCTGTGCTTCCTGCTCCGTCATAGAGAACTTCTTAACAAGCTGCATCTTTACTGCTTCTGCAGACACACCCAATTCCTGACATGACTCTACCATAGCTTGTATGCCCTCTGCCTTTCCTTCTGCTCTTCCTTCAATTCTTCCTTTACTGATCGCATTATCCAATACCTCACACATCGTCTTCACCTCTCCCTGTGCACCATTCTGCATCTCTTCAAACCTGTCATCCTGAGTCAGAACACTCATGAGTTTCAATACTGCATCCACATGCTTCATGACTTCCTGACTGGGATTATATTCCTTATTCGTTCTCATCTGTACAAAATAGTCTGCCACTATCCTGAAATCGCTCTGAAACATTGCCACCTGTTCAGGCAATAAATATGCTATCTCAAATACATGTATCTTATAATCATTCACATATTGACTTAATTCCTTAGGAATGTTCTTAAAACATCCCCTTAAACTTCTCGGCTTATCCCAATGTTCCATTCCAAAATACAGTACAATGGAAATCACCGGATATTTCCCTTCATTCTCATGTTCTTTAAGTATCTGGCTTCGGTAAGCTGCTCCATCATATCCTATCATTCTAAGTGGCATGTATGGGTGAGCATCCGTCTGATTCTCCAGTCCAAGCAACGCTATCTTGATATACCCGTATTTCCAGAACTTGGCTATGTCCCTCTCCTGCTCATGAACTTTCTTATCAGCTTTATAAATAGTCTTGTTCCCATCCGCTTCCAGATGCTCCTGCAGAATGATCTGTTTACCATCACACAACAATACATTTATAATGTCAGCAAAAACATCATTGTATGCCTCCAGGTAATTCTCTGTCAGATCCTTTTCTCCCATATGTACCACTCCATCTTATATGCTTCAAATGTTATTCGTATAATACCATTCGATAGGTATAATACTATATATTTTGTACGAAGTCAATACATATGTTCGGAACTTTTGTTCTTGTTCAGATAAATAAAAACCGAACTTTATGATATTATATTATCACAAAAAGTCCGGTTTTACTATGTATATTCATTCCTTTTCTATTTTATTATCTATCCATTTACCCCATTTAAAATTAATGCTCTAGCCATTTTGAAATCCTCATATGTTGTAATTTTAAAATTCATATTAGTACATCTTATTCCTACAAATTTAAATTGTTTTTTCACTTCTTGACTCTCGCTGATTGAAATTGCTGGCATTGATTCTCTTTCTTTTAATATTTTTCCGTATATATACTTTGCATTAGATAAAGACATTGCTTAGCTGTTGTTGTGCTTGCAGAACTGCTGCTGGATGAGCTGGAACTGCTGGAACTGCTTGAACTGCCCGACTGGTCAATACCCAGAAGCAGTATATTGATTCTGCCTATTTTATTCTTCTTTCCTTATAGTAAATATGTTTACTACTTAAATTTAGAAAACCACATGCGTCATTTTTTGAATTTTTTATTTTTTTGGAAATGGAGTCTTTTCCTTTGTAAGACCAAGGAAATAATCTGTTGAAACATTATAATACTGTGCAAGACGAATCAAATGTCTGATAGGCATTTCATTGGCTCCTCGCTCATATCTTGCGTACATAGTCTGTGATGTTTCAAGGATTGTCGCAATTTCCTGCTGAGTTTTATCACTATCCTCCCGCAAATTACGCATACGTATTCTATAATCCATATATATACCTTCCTTTCCCTTAGAATAACAAATGGCATTCCTTATCGGATTTTCTAGTACATATTTTTCTTACAGCAAATACGAAATATGCAATATATGGTATAATTTATTATTTTATTGATTTTTATGGACAATTTAATGTTGATATGTTAGTATGACAATATGATGAAAAAGATACGATTAATTTTAATGACAATTTGTGTTTTTATTTTAATGACAGGTTGTAATTCTTCCAATGGTGCAGCACCTTCAGAAGAAACCACATCTGTTGAAGCAGATAGCGGCAATGCCTTAGCAGACAGCATTCAGACTATTCTGGATGATAAAGAATATTATCCTGACATTACTTCTATTGAAGTAACATCTGATTACACACTGTTTACAATCACGCTGGAGTCTGATGTCATGAATACATATGAATCCATGTTAGTCATGTCATTCTACACAGCAGGCAATGAACAGCAGGTTGCTGCCGGCGTGTCACCGGAAGATGCGAAAACCACTGTCCGGTATATTAACGGTTCCACGAATGAGATTATTAGTGAAACTGATTCCTCTACGATGATAACTGAGTAAATTCTCATTGGTTATTATATCTATCCTCAAAGAAGGCGCATGCAGGAATTGCATGCGCCTTTGTGTCGTAATAATTATAAAATAACATTTACAGGAACTGTGCATACACGCTTGCCAGCATTACTGTGATTAATCCTGACACAGCGATTGACAGACTGCTCATTGCACCTTCAATATCTCCAAGCTCCATTGCCTTGGCAGTTCCGATGGCATGGGAGGCAGAACCGATGCCTATGCCCTTTGCAATAGGTTCCTCAATGCGGAATATCTTGCATACAGCTTCTGCAAACATGTTCCCAAGAACTCCCGTAATGATGATAACGGCAACTGTGATTGTCACGATTCCTCCCAGTTCTTCAGATACGCCCATTCCAATGGCTGTGGTAATGGACTTTGGCAATAATGTGACATACTGTTCATGGGTAAGTCCAAAGAATACTGCCAGAATCAGAACGCTGGTCACACTGGTAAGTGCACCTGCAAGAATGCCTGCAAGAATTGCCTTTAGATTCTTCTTTAATATCTCCAACTGCTCATAAAGAGGCACTGCCAAGCAGACAGTAGCCGGTGTCAACAGATAGCTCAGATATTTGGCTCCATCATTATATGTATCATATTCGACACCTGTAATTGCCAGAATCACAATGATCACTGCAATGGCAATCAGAAGCGGATTAAAAATTGCCAGCTTAAACTTCTTTTTTAACAATACCCCCACTTCATAGGCAGCCACACTGATCATAACTCCAAAAAACAGGGAATTTCCCATTACCTCATTCATTCTTTATTCCTCTTTTCCATTCGTATTACCCACTGTGTCACTCTGCCTGCGGATGCCATGACAACGACTGTAGTTACTACCGTAATCACTGCAATAGGTATCAATATCGGTCTAAGCACATCCCAGGAACAGATTAATCCTACTCCTGCCGGAATAAACATGAGCGGCATAATCTCTATTAAGAATTTCGCTGCATCTTTCACCATGTCCAGCTTGATCATTCCTGTCATAAGTCCGGCAAACAAAAGAACAAATCCATATACACTGGCTGGTATGGGTAGTGGAAGCAGACATTTTAATAATTCACCGCAAAAAGAAATCATCAGAATCAACATAAACTGTCTGACATATTTCATAACTTTTATCCTCCTTTTTTATGCAAAATGCATGTATTACATAGCATATCATTTTTTATGGAATATGTGTTATAAGTATATACGCTTATTTTACTATGATTTTTGTTAAACATACGTTCTTTTTATATCAAAAAAATCCCCCCGCAGGGGAAAATCTGCGGGGGGTAGAAATCATTATCCTTATCCTTCAATGGAAATGTACTTATTCTCTTCTACCTTTGGTGCATCTACCTTAGGTACGGACAATTTCAAGATACCATTTTCAAATTTTGCATGAATATCTTCTTCCGTAACATACTTGCCAACATAGAAGCTTCTGCTGACAGCGCCGGTATAACGTTCCTTACGGATGTATTTGCCGTCTTCGTCTTTCTCTTCCTTCGTATTATCATTGGATGCGCTGATTGTCAGATATCCATCCTTCAGTTCAGCCTTAACATCTTCTTTCTTATATCCCGGAAGATCAACATCAAGTTCATAACCTTTGTCATTTTCCTTGATATCTGTCTTCATTACATTGGCTGTGTTCTTCGCATAATTCCAATTAGCTGTCGGGAAAGCAAAACCATCCATAAAATCATCAAATAAATTTTCTCCAAAAATACTAGGCATCAACATAATCAATTCCTCCTTATATAAAACTCCGTAGGTTATGTCCTACACTATTACGATACGTTTCTATTAGAGCAGGGATTTGATTTTTATCTCTCTTCCCTTGTTCTGATTATGTTATAGCACCATTGTTAGCACTCGTCAATAGAGAGTGCTAACAATTCATATTTCTTTAAGAAAGTTTATTGTTCTATAATAATTAGAACATCATATCAGTACTGCGGCTATTCTCTTACTGCTTGTCTTTTTCATGATTCTCTTCCTTAATCTCCCAATGGATCAGGAATGTCAATGCGGCTCTCAGCGCAATGATTCCCGCAACCGTGACGATTTCTGTCCATTCTCTTACAATAACAGTCTTTAATATCTCACTGCACAGCTTGAATTCCAGACCGATTGCCAGTCCCTGTGCAAGCGTGATCTTCATATCCGGTGAACGGCGAACATACGCATAGACGCCCTTCAAGCCTGAGATAATAATGACGATAACACCTACGAACTCAAAAAACAGAATCGCCACTTCTACAATGTGCTTCAAAACCAATTCCATAATTTCAATCATGTTTTTCCCCCTTTTCTCATCCGACCTTAGTCGTTTTCCTCTCCCTCCATCAGTTTGAGGTAATCTCCTTTGTCAATATGCATCATGGATATCTGGTTATGATATCTTCTAAAGCCATATACGCAGTCTACATTGCGGATCAGTGACTGCAATCGCTCATCGGGTACACAGACAATCAACTGTAAATCCATCTTGCGCGCATATTGCAGGCAGACAGCACTTCTCTCCTGATCCATCTTGGAAAAGGCTTCATCCAGCAGCACCAGTTTAATCTTGGAATCCCTGTTACTCTGCTGCATATAAAGCATTGCAAAACCAGCCAGCAGTGCTACATACTTCGGGTTCTGACCTTCACCACCAGAATCACGTCCTGCCATCTCATCTACGAAATTCTCACGAATTACGTTGCCCTGTGCATCCGTTACCTGCTCATACATACTAAAGGACAGATAATTACGATAATCTGCATACTGCTCCATTTCTTTCAGACGCTGCTCTCTATGGGAGCCATCTTCATCCTTGATCGGCATGAATTTATCTGTCAGAAGCTTGATCTTATTCTCGTATTTCTGGTAAAATTCATCCTCACCAAGACTGATCTGTCCATCTATGACACCACTTCCCACATTCTTGCTGTCAAGCTCCGGTGCTGTCAGCATCTCATAGAACTGCCCATTCTCATTTTTTGCAGGTTCTATTTTGATCTGATAGGTGCTGTCTGCAAAATTGGTTTTACGAAGCAGACGGTTGATCTCATGCGTATGGCGTTTAGCAGCATTGATGTCACCATGTATGGTCGCAATGACATTTTCCCGAAGGCTCTTATAGATAATATTGCACTGCTTCTCAAATTCGCTTTCATACTTCGGTTCATAATCTGTCTCATACTCATTCAACAGATTCACATATGCATCATTGCTCTTCTCTGCGCCACTGAAGCCTACAGAAGGATATTCTCTGTTAAAGCGGTTTCTTGCAGCCTGTCTGTTCTCCAGCTCCTGCTGCTCCTTCTCTTCAAGCTCTGTGATTTCTCTGTTCTTCTGACTCTTGATAGCCTGACCTGAACGTGTCTTTAAAAGCTTCTCCACTTCTGCTTCCAGTTCCGCATTAGGAATATAGCCCATCAGACTTTCATCCAGTGCTTTTTTATTATTCTCGATTTCGCCCTCTAAATGACCTTTCCTGCGTTCAATACTGTTGATTACGCCCTGATTCTGGTCAATTTCAGTCTGTTTCTGTTCCTTCTTCTCTTCCAGTCTGCTGCTGCGCTCCTGCAATTCCTTATATTTTCCCTGCTCCAATACTTCTATATCCTTTTTCAGAGCATTGATCTTACCCATGACTTTATCCAGCTCCTTACCGGAAGTGGAGAGAGATATAATATAGGAATCTTCCTCTGTCAGTCTTTCAAAAGCTGAAGCCTGACTCAGCCTGTTGATCGCCTGCATCTGCTGTGCATTCTCACTTTCAAGACGCATGAGCTCTGCCTGATATTCCTCCAGTCTAGCCTTGGAGACTTTACTTCCGATACATGCGTACTTATCATAATCACGCTTACGCAGATGGCGGAAGATATAATTACTGTAGGAATAGCAATCCGGTGTAACACCGTCCTTTACCTGTTCCAGTTCCTCCGTCGTATGACATTTGATAATTCTGCCCAGATAACGCTTGAGGCATGCATCAATATACGGATATCCTGTCTCCACTGCTTCATAGAGGGAGCCTTGTTCTGCCTGTGGCTGACTCTTTTCGATTGCAGCCGTATTAATCAGGTCAACCTCTTCATATTTCTTCATCTCACGAAAAGCAACTGCTGCATCATGGGCATACCTGGGTTCTGTCACAAGAGAAAGCTTGAGTCTGCCCATTCTTCCCTCAATAGCGTTCTTCCATTCCTTGTCCCTGACATCGAACATATCTGCAAAGATATAGACCTTAATGGTACGTCCATAAAGGTCGCTGAGTCTGCGCTCCAATGCGCCTCTTGCTTCCTTTAATATAGCAGAATACGGCTTCCTGTCATTCTTCATGTCATCTACCAGAGTCCGCAGTTCCTTCAATTCCTTATCAGATTCGCGTTTCTGCTCCTTGTATTCTTCCAGCGTTTCCTCGATATCCACTAAGGTATTCTGGATATTACGTCTCAGGTCGTTACACTGCGGTTCTGTGATGCTGCCGCTGCAAAAGGCATGAATACGTTGCAGCATAGGGTTGCTGACATAGTCTGTAATTGCCTCATCCTCTTCCCACTTTCGCAGTCCTTCCAGCATTTTACGCCACTGCATACTCTTCTCTGTGAGCATTTTAGCCAACTGGTTCTGTGCTTCCAGCTGGTTTTTCTTCGCACCCAGATCGCTCGCCTGAAGATCCGCTTTTACCTGAATCAGTTCTTCGTCAATGTCTTTTAAAATGGCTCTGTCCTTCTCCATTTCCAGAGCAAGTCTGTCCAGTTCATCCTTGTGCTGTGCAATCTGTTGTTCTTCTGACATGATCTTATCCTGTAGTTCTACCACATCAATACAACGTATCATTGCATTGGCTTTGGCAATCCCTGTACTGACTTCAAGCATGCGGCTGCCGGCTTCACGCACCTCCTGCAGAAGCTCGATTCTATGGCGCATATCCTTGATCTTATCCTGAATATCTCTATAAGAACCCAGCTGGTCACTGATCTTCTCTATGACATTGCTCTCACTCTTAGGGAACATGTAATCTCTGATAAACTGACCTGTACCATTAGTCATCTTTAACGCAATGGCACTTTTCTCCATAATCTGAAAACGGGTTCCGTCAATATAACCAAGAATCACATCATACAGCGCAGCCATATATGCCTCTCTGGAAGTATACGTACGGTTCACATCCCTGCCCTTGTTAGAATCTGACTGCGCCCTTACTTCCAGCAGCTTCTTAATCTCCTGATTGGTGTATACATATCCTTTGGAGTTGATATATTCAGACTCCGGTATCTGCCCTGAATGGCTGAAAAAGACATACTTCCTAATCTCACTGTCATTGTGTTTTACTTCAAAAGCCACACCTACACAGGTGTAATTATGCGTACCTGTATCCTCTATCTCCAGTACAATGTTGGAACAAAAGTCAGCATTCTCACGATTGGCTGTCCCATCCTTCTGCTCCCCTCGCAGGTAACTGAGCACGCTTCTCCTGTTCTTGGCATCATCTGCCGCCTTATTGAGGAAGCTTGGAGAGAAGCTTCCATATAAAAGAACCTGTATGGCATCCATTACTGTGGATTTACCTGAACCACTCTTGCCACTGAACAGATTTACATATTCATTAAATTCCAGTATCTTATGAGAAATGCCGCCCCAGTTATTCAGGCACATTCTGGTAAATATTTTCTTAGACTGTTTCACTTATTCTACTAACCGAACCTTTCTATATAATACGCTATTGTACAGTAATCCTATTCTGTCGTGCCGACTATCGCTGCTTCTGTCCTGTCACGATACTTCTTCACAAGTTCTTCAATCGTAACCGAAGAACAGAAGATATTGACCGTACTGTATATATAGATTGGCGTATCATCTTCTACATTGCCTACTGCACCGGGTAATTCGATAATCTGATGTACTTTTAACAGCGTCAGTGCATCCTGCCACTCCTGACTGGTAAGCTTACGGATGATCAGCTTCGTACTGGCTCCGTACTCTCTGATCTCCCGAAGACTTGTCACTGTAGCACGCAGACCATCCCCCATAATCCTGTCTCTGTATATGATCTTTAAAAGCAGCATAATACGTGTCGTCATCAGATTCATACGCTCTGTTGGCAGACCCTCGCCCTGAATTCTGAAAAGCTGTTCCTGTGGATCATGAATCAGCTCCAAATCCAGCAGGGAAAGATACGCCGCTATAAATTCTCTGTGATTGGCACAGGTTCTGTATCTGGGATTATCCCTCTGTACCAGGGTTACAGGATCACATTTTACCTGCAATATACACGTCTGTTTAAACAGATCCTGTATTGTTTTTTTGATATTTGATGCCTCACCGGGAGACAATTCTTCCATATATTTTAACATCTGTTATTTCAAGCCTTTCTAAATTAATAACTATTCAGAACCCATGTGCAAAACTGCATCCTTGATGCTATTTGGGATAACAGGTTTACCTGTTATCTGCTCATTCTTCTGTCTCAGGATGCATATTTCGAATCGTAAGCTCGGAAAAAGTATATCCATCCGGGCTGGTGAACTCTCCGCCTAAGTTTACAACATCCTCATCGCTCTGATTCTCTGTAATCTCCTGCCACAAAAACATCATTTTCTCCAGATCTTCTATAGAGGATACTGTCTCCTTTGTTGTGACAAATGCGCCATCCTTCATATTCTGATCACGAAATGCGTGAAGCTGTCTCTTGGTATAAAGAGGTTTGGGCACAAAATCGGTAATCTCATCTTCTCTGTGCTGATCCTGCTCTGCTGTTGTCAATGGATTGAACTGTGAATCACTCTCTTCTCTGATGGTATACATACTGTCATCATCATATACTTTATACGGTGCTGACAGCCTGATATGGCTGCTCAGCTCATCCAGGATCTGCTCCTTGTCCTCACTGGCATCCATAATACGCAGCAGCTTGGGGATGTTGTCTTCGTCATGGGCTCCTTCCTGGAAAATGAAGCGGATTCTGGCAAGTGCACGTCTGGCAAATACTGCCTTTTGCTCAATCAATCTGTTATACTTGCGCTCGATCATGTCAAATTCACGTTCAATGCGGTATACCATTACCGTAGCTTCTTCATAGTAATTAAGAGACTGTTCCAGTCTGAACTTCGCCATAGAATCCGGCGCTGCTTCATTCAGCTGTTCTATGATCTGTATCTTACGTTTCTCATTATCATTTAAAATCTGGCTGATGAGCTCTTTTACAGCCTCTTTATATCGGTAAAAGCTGTCTGTTGTGGTAAGAATCGCATATCTCTTACTGTCATTGTTATTGATCTCATCTACCAGCACCTGCTGAATCTCCATGAAATTCTTACTCTGGGATAATTCTTCAAAATATGTCCTCATACCATTCTGCATATTGGAAAGCAGCTGTTCCAGATTCTTGGATGTCCGCAGGGCGCTCTTTAGAATCTCGCTGTTTTTCTCTCTATCAGAATGATAGGTGAACAATGCACTGTAAATGGCAAGGATGCTCTCTCTTTCTCCTGTCTCATCTTCCTTCTGCAATTTCTCGAAGAGTTCCACATACATCTGACTATACTCTGGAAAAGAAAGTATATAGGTATTGAGCTTCTCATCATAATCACTGCGCAGCCATCCCCAGCGGATGAGGCGCCTGAGTATTGCAGAAGGTGTTCCGGGATACACGGCATCTGTCTCCATATCTGTATTCTGTGTCTCTTCTTCCTGACTTTCTTCATCTTCCTGCCAGTCTATCTGTCCACGACTCATGGTTTCCGCGATAATAGCCTGTCCTTCCTCAAGGGTGAGTCCAAGTGCTGTATACAATTCACTGTTTTCTTCATATATTGCTGCCAGAAACATCATATAAGCGTCCATATTTCTGGTGCGGAACAACTTATAGAAGTCCTCTGGGATCTGTTTCTTTAATATCATATATTCTCCTAGGGCAGGGAAACGGGAATGGCGCTGGGGATTGTGAGGATGTTACCATGCAACACAGGCACGCTCTCGCTACTTGTCGCTGGCAGCGGTACATAAATGTGCATGCGCCTTACGGCTGTGCACATTAAGTACCGGCCGCGCCAAAGTACCTGCTTATGCATGGTAACATCCTCACAATCAGCCCCGTGCCGGGCGTTTCGCTGGATTATTAAAAATACCTGTCTGCAAGTCTTAGAATGCAGACAGGTATAGTTTAACATAAATTTTAGACTATGTGAAAGATTTAAAGTTCTATTTTTTATATCGGGTGTGGCTTATTACGGAAATATTCTGCCTGAATTATAAATAAAATAGACTGACTTTAACAAATGATATCTTAAAATATCCCGCGAAACGCTCAGCCATTCTCCATTCCTTCCCTGCGTTTCGCCCCTCGCCTATTTGGCATTCTCAATATAGCGGATGCAGACGCCGCCGGGGGCAAGTTTGGTGGTGTGCAGGTTACGGGAAAAGAGTATCTCGCCCTGCTGTGGGTGTAGAAGTTCTACTGAAGTATCGCTGGCATTGACCAGTACTTCCAGCTTCTCGCTCCAGCCAATCTTCTCGAACTGAATGACTCTCGGGTTCTCATATTCAGCCGGGAAGTGGAAGTTACGCTCTCTCATAAGAGGCTGTGTCTTTCTAAGATTAATCAGCTCTTTCATAAAAGATATCTGTGATGCATAGTCTCCCTGCTCTATTTCATTCCATGGCATACAACGTCTGCAGTCAGGGTCATATCCACCTTCCATGGCAATCTCGGTTCCATAGTAGATGCACACGCTGCCCGGCATGGTGAACAGCAATGTCAGCAGCGCATCATATTCATCTATTCCCGACACAATACTGCGAAGTCTCTGCGTATCGTGAGAGTCCAGCATATTGAAAAGCACGTCATTTGTCTGCTGCATATAATTGGTATAGCAACGGTTAATCATGCACTCAAAGTCCTCATCTGTCAGGCTTTTATCAATAAAGAAGTCCTTCATGCTGCCAGCAAGAGGATAATTCATAACTGCATCATATTCATCCCCGCGAAGCCAGTTAATTGCATCATGCCATATTTCTCCCAATATATAGATATCAGGTTTTATGGCTTTGAGCGCACTTCTAAGCTCCTTACAGAAGGTATGGGACACTTCATTGGCTACATCAATACGGATACCATCTACGTCATATTTACGCACCCAGCCGCACACAACATCCACCAGGTACTTTCTGACTTTTGGGTTATTGGTATTAAGCTTTGGCATTCCATCGAAAAAGGCAAAGGTATACAGCTGCCCTTTCTTCGCTGCCTGCCATTTATCATCCAAAGGCCACTGGTTAATCATGAACCAGTCATAATACTGTGATTGCGGTCCTTTCTCCAATACATCCTGCCACGGCTTGAAATAATAGCCTGCATGATTGAGCACCGCATCCAGCATAATCTTAATTCCCCGCTCATGTGCCTGTGCGACCAGCTCTTTCATTACCTCATCATTGCCAAAATGAGGATCGATACGCTCATAATCTGTCGTATCATATTTGTGATTGGAAGGTGACTCGTTAATTGGCGTCAGATACAGCCCTGTCACACCCAGATCCTGTAAATAATCCAGTTTCTGTGTAATGCCCTCCAGATCTCCACCATAATTATCTCTGTGTCCCTTGATTGATTCACATTTCCAAGGCTTCGTGCCTTCGGGATCATTTGCCGGATTGCCATTGCAGAATCTGTCCGGGAAAATCTGATACCAGACAGTCTCATTGACCCAGTAAGGGGTTCTGTTCACATCCGCCGGATTCAGCCAGGGCATTGTAAAGCACTGACGGCTTCTGCCTTTTAATTGCATCTGCTCTTCACTGACGAAGCCATCCTCGAAATAATACCACTTCTCTGTATCAGTAATCAGTTCAAAGTAATATTTCAATCTCTTAAAAGGTGGAATAATGGTAGTCGTCCACCATATCTGATTCTTTAATTTCTTCTTAAAAGGAATGCCAGCCTTCTCTCCCGTCCATTCCTCGCCTCCACCTAAGATACCATTGGCAAAGGGATCTCCATAAATGATATTCACGATCTTCACATCATACCCTGTCTTCAGGTTAATGATGAGCTGATTATCGTCCAGCGCATAGCAATAATTATCTGTTGATCTGTGAAAAACTGCTGCAAACTCCATATTAATCCATACCTCTCTTTTGCTCTCTGTCCATATCTATGCAAGATAAAAATACAGCCCGCATAGTTTTGAACATTTTTTTACCCCATTTTTCTATGGAAAACGTTTTCCATACGTGTTATAGATATTGTACACGTAATATTCTGAGAAATCAAGTCTTTTATATTTTGTCAAAGCATAACAATGGTTGCCAAAAAACTAACAAACTTTTATAATAGACTTGTTATAAAAGTTTCAGGTTATTGAGAGGAGTCGTTATAAAGATGGCAAAAATAAACAGCAGTCACATTGCAATTCCCACGATATTAAAAGTTAAAGATGGAGCTTTGAGTAAGATTGGACCTTATCTGCAGGAAAGTAATTTACAGAAAGTCGTTATTTATTTTGGAAATGGTCTGATTGACATGTTCGGTCAGAAGGTTCTCTCTTCCCTGCACAATGCAGGAATTGAAGTTCTGGAATATTGTGAATTGGATACAGTCGATATAGATGATATCATCCGCATTGCCTTTGCGCTGCCCAATTCCACACAGGCGGTCATTGGTCTGGGCGGTGGCAAAGTCATTGATGCCGCCAAATATATGGGATTTCTGCGTAAGCTTCCCTTCATCAGCGTGCCGACTTCTGCTTCCAGTGATGGCTTTTCCAGCGCCAGCGCTTCCCTGCTTATTAATAAAAGGCGCAGCTCTGTTCCCGCACGTATGGCTTACGGCATTATTGTAGACACAGACGTAATCAAAAGTGCACCTGAGAAATTCCTCTACTCTGGTATCGGAGATATGGTTTCCAAGATCACATCCCTCTATGACTGGCAGTTTGAAGCAGAGCATGGCGCTGCACAGGTCAATGATTTTGCCATGATGATTGCGAAAAAGGCAGTAAACAGCTTCGTGCGTACGCCTTTTGAGACGATTCATGACCGCCTGTTCCTGAAAGAATTACTGGACTCCCTTGCCATGAGCGGTATCGCAAATGAAATTGCAGGAAGCAGCGCCCCCACCAGTGGCAGTGAGCATCTGATCTCACATGCTCTGGATAAAATGCTGGAGACACCTCAGCTTCATGGTATTCAGGTCGGTATTGCCACATACCTGATGAGTCGTGTGCATGACCATCGTTATCAGAGAGTCAATACCATCTTTACCCAGACTGGTTTCTGGGATTATGTGTGCACCCTGAATCTGAATGTAGAAGACTATAAACAGGCAATAGATCTTGCACCTTCTATCAAGCCTTTCCGCCACACCTATCTTCATGAAGAACAGTATCGTGAACTGGCTAAGCAGATTCTGGTAGAAGATGAAGTTCTACGCAGAGTTTTCCACCTGGCATAGCAGTCTTATTGTAATTATCAGTTCGCCCACCTGATCTGCTCACCCTGAATTAATGGGTAATGTGCGAGTTCACTACCATCCAGATTCTCTCTATGCATGTCTACTGCTGTGATCTGATGGTTTTCATAGGTCGTATAATAGTAGATTCCCTTATCTGCATTGCAGCATGAGGTATACAGTGTAATCTCATATTTGCCCTCAGCCACTTCACAGCAGCCTCTCTGCTGGTCTACAGATCCTAAGATATGGAAGAACTGGCTCACACTTTCATTCTCTGATTCTCCTGAAATGGCATGTATCTTAGTAAATGCCACCTTTGCAAAGCGGGATGCGGAAGAAAGATCTCCGGGCAGTCCCAAGGCTCCCATACCTCTGCTGTAAGTATTAAGCGGCAGCTTGTCCGAGAACTGATTCTGTGGCTGTCTGGGGGATAATCCCATATAATTATTCAATAGGAACATCTGCGTAGGAAAAGGCGGATTGTTAGTCATAACTCCCACTGGATTATCATAGACATGCAATCCATCTGCCATACACTCTACAGTAATAGCCTCTTCTTTATCTGCAATCAGCCAGTGAAGCTGTGCTGCGGGGAAATATACATTGAATGTAGTTCCTACCAGATTCATCCTGCCAAGTCTTTCTTTTGCTTCTGCTACAGAAGCACATTGTGACAAGATCCATGGAATAAATTCAAACTGTGCCACGTTCTCTCTGCCCTGTTCTACTTCCTGATACTTGGCATTTCCAACGAAGTTAAGTCCTGCCATTCCAAGACCTTTTTCATTGATGGCATCATAATAAAGCGGGTAATCTGCTGCCACATGTGCCATACCAATAATTGCATAGTGTGTCTTCACCTCTCCCATATGCCTGAAAGCAAATGGATAATTGCGGGGAGTGATCGTTACTTCCTCTCCATAATTACATTCATAATCCAGTGTTCTTCCAAAATAAAAATCTTTCGTTCTATAAGTTGCCGCTGTACACATACTGTCCACCGTACCTTTCCATATATTTGTGAAATGTATTTATAGTATAACATAAAAAAGCCCATCACAGTCGCGTGATGGGTAAATATTTAATATATATGAGTAACAGTTCAGCCATGGCTTAAAAAACGAGGACATCATGCTTGCATGAATGGAATCGTTTTATAAGTCATGAGATGAGCGCCAGGTTATGAGCAAAGTTAACTGCGCAGCAGTGGAAAAACGCCGTCAGGCGTCTTTGCGAATGGCGCGGCTGAACTGTTACATATATGATGCCAAAGACCTTGGAACAATCCGCAGGCATCATAGCGTCCACTTGGCAAACTCGTCATCAGTACATTTTACATAGTGTGTACCATCTACGAGGTGCTGTGTTCCCTGCTTATAGTCAATACCTGATGTCTTATAATCATAGGTAAGTGCTGTTCTGTTCTTCTCTACAACCGGGTTCGGTGCAGGAATCGCAGACAACAGGCTCTTGGTATATGGATGAATCGGGTTGCTGAATATCTCATCTGTAGTACCTGTCTCCAGTAAATGTCCCAGATGCAGTACGCCAATTCTGTCTGATATATATTTAACCATAGACAGATCATGAGCGATAAACAGATACGCTGTACCTGTTTCCTGCTGAATGTCCTTCATCAGATTGACAACCTGTGCCTGAATAGATACATCCAATGCAGAGATACACTCATCTGCAATAATAAGCTTGGGATTCATGATCAATGCCCTTGCGATGCCAACACGCTGTCTCTGACCACCGGAGAACTGATGTGGATAACGGGTTGCATGCTCTGGTGAAAGTCCTACCTTTGCCAGAATCGCCTTGATCTTCTCCTCACGTTCTGCTTTTGTCTTATACATATGATGGATATCCAGACCTTCTCCAATGATATCACCTATCTTTTTACGTGGATTCAGGGAAGCCATCGGGTCCTGAAAAATCATCTGCATCTGTGTACGGAGCATCTGGCTTGTAGACCTGCCAAGCTTACCACTGATATCCACATCATTGAATACAATCTTACCTGCTGTTGGGTCATATAATCTGATGATACTTCTGCCAATGGTAGATTTACCGGAACCGGATTCTCCTACCAATCCATAAGTCTCACCCGGATAGATTTCAAAAGACACATTCTCTACAGCATGTACTGTAAAAGAACTGCTCACTTTGAAATACTGTTTCAAGCCATCTACCGTAAGAAGCGGCTTTGCATTATAATTCACTGCCATAATCCTTAGCCTCCTTCTTCATACGTTCTAATCGAGCTTTCAGCTCCTGCGGCATTTCTACCTTAGGTGCTCTCGGGTCTAACAGCCATGTAGCTGCATAATGTGTATCTGATACCTTGAACATAGGAGGGTCTGCCTTATCATCTACCTCTAGCGCATATTTATTACGTGCTGCGAAAGCATCACCCTGTGTCTCATGCAGCAGGTTTGGCGGTGAACCAGGAATGGTATAGAGTCTTTCATCATCCGTATCCAGATCAGGCATTGCTGAGAGAAGCCCCCATGTATAAGGATGCTTGGGATCATAGAATATCTCATTGATCGTGCCTTTTTCTACAATCTTACCTGCATACATAACATTGACATAGTCTGCGACCTTTGCTACAACTCCAAGGTCATGTGTAATATAAATAACAGAGATACCTCTCTCCTTCTGTACTCTGCGGATAAGTTCTATAATCTTCGCCTGAATGGTTACATCCAGCGCAGTTGTAGGCTCATCACAGATCAGCAGGTCAGGGTTACAGGAGAGTGCAATCGCAATGACAACTCTCTGTCTCATACCGCCGGACAGCTGATGCGGATAATTCTTCATTCTCTTCTCTGCATCTTCAATACCTACCTCTTTGAGAAGCTCCACGGCTTTTGCCCAAGCTTCTTTCTTCGGAGTCTTGAAATGCCAGATCATACCTTCCATGATCTGCTTTCCAATCGTCATAGTAGGATCAAGACTTGTCATCGGGTCCTGAAATACCATGGCAATTCTCTTGCCATTGATATGTCTACGTATCCATTTCTTATCTTTGCTGAGAATATCTACCGTCTCCGGTGTTCCATCAGCATGATGATAGGAGAATTCAATACTGCCGTTTGTTACTGTTGCATTGGATGCAAGAATACCCATGGCAGCCTTCATCGTAACAGATTTACCGGAACCGGATTCTCCTACGATGGCAACCGTTTCTCCTTTTTGCAGGTCTATATTAACACCTCGTATTGCATGGACTGGTCCAGCAGTAGTACGAAAGGTGATATCCAAATCTTTGATTTGAAGAATTGTGTTCTTATCTTCTGACATCTTATTTCTCCTTTCGTCCTTACATTTCTTTCATCTTAGGATCAAGTGCTTCTCTTAATCCATCTGCTACAAGGTTGAAGCTCAACATCAGTAATGCCATTACCACGATAGGTGGAATAATCTGGTACGGATGTGTTGTAAAGCTGTTGAAGCCCTCTGAAATCAGGGAACCTAAGGAACACTGTGGTACAGGAATACCCAGACCTACGAAGCTTAGGAATGCTTCTGTAAAAATCGCAGTAGGAATGGAGAACATAACCTGTGTAATGATCGGTCCAATGATATTAGGCAGCACTTCTTTAAAGATGATAAAGAAGTTACCTGCTCCCAGGGTTCTGGAAGCCAGAACAAATTCCTGCTCCTTTAACTTCAACATCTCTGCACGGGCAATACGGCTCATGCCTACCCATTCAGTCAGCATCAATGCAAAAATAATGGTCAGCATACCAGGCTGAAGAACCAGCAGAAGCAGTGTAACAATAACCAGTCTGGGGATACCATTGGCAATCTCCAGGATTCTCTGCATGATAATATCGACTTTACCACCAAAATATCCGGATATCAGACCATAACTCATACCAATGACCATATCAATGATTGCTGCCGCAATGGCAATAATCAGAGATACTCTTGCGCCTTCCCAGGTACGTGTCCAGATGTCACGTCCAAAATTATCACTTCCGAACCAGTATTCTACATCGTCCAGCCCTTTTTCCACATAATAATTGATGGTCTTGGAGCCTGTCGTGGTCCGCATTGACTCATCACCGTTAAAGATACCGAACTTCTCCAGTGCCTTCACACGTGGGGCGAAGTTCTTCTGGCTCAATTCCTGTCCTGAATATGTATACTCATTCATACCCGGTCCGATTGCTGCAAATAAAGTAATCAATATAATCAGTACAAGACCAATAACTGCACTTACTTTACGGAAATAACGGATCAATACGTCTTTCCAGAAGTTCTGTGCGGCATAGTTCTCATCAATTGTAATCGCACCTGCATTGTCTTTTAATACAAAATCCGCATCTACAGGTACATAGGGTGTGTTTATCTCGCTCATCATCATTCCCCTTTCCCTGCAAGTCGGATTCTCGGATCAATGATACCGTAGAGAATATCCACTACCAGCATGATACCGATATACATTGCAGAATAAATAAAACTCAATGCAATAACTACGTTATAATCATTGGACTGAATTGCTGTTACAAGCAGACTTCCTACGCCGGGAATCGCAAAGATCTTCTCTACTACCAGAGAACCTGTCATCAGGTCAACGATCAGTGGTGCAAGTACTGTGATAATGGGAATCAGTGCATTTCTCAATGCATGACGTAATATCAGTGCAGAACCTGAGATACCCTTACTCTCTGCCAATAACATATATTCGCTTCCCAATACTTCAAGCATCTCACTCCTCGTAAATCGGGCAATGGATGCCATGGTAAACATGGACAATGAAATACTGGGCAATACACTGGAACCAAAGATATCCTGCTGGGAGAATAACATAGGAAACCAGCCAAGCTTAAATCCAAAATTATAACTCAGTGCCAGCGCAAATACATAGGATGGTACAGATACACCAATAACGGAGATAATCGTTGCCAGAGTATCCCATATCGTATCATGCTTGAGAGCTGCGATCAGTCCAAGAATCAATCCTACCACTGCACCTACTGTAACTGCAAATCCACCGATTCTGATAGAGATCGGTAATCTGCTCTGAATCAACTGTGAAATCGGGGTATTCTTGGAAATGTTATAACTAACGCCCAGATCACCCTTTAACATATTGCCTACATATTTAAAAAACTGTACGATAATTGGCTGGTCCAGACCATATTTTGCATAAAGGGCTGCCTTCTGGTCTGCATTTAATTTCTCATCATTAAATGGAGAACCCGGCATAAGCTGCATCAGTATAAACAAAACCAATAAAATCGCCAAAAGTGTAAAGAGCGAAGTAATCACTCGCTTTATCGTATATTTCTTCACCTTCTGCCTCCCCGTCTGTGTTCAAACTCTTTTAAGCCTTATCAGGCACAAAAACCGCACCAAGGTATAGACTTCCTTAGTGCGGTTCCAATTAACAAATTTCTATTATTCTGCCTTTACCGCATTCTTATATACACGGTTCAAAGCAACCGGGTGGAACTCAACGCCTGTAACCTTAGAAGACATCATTTCTGCATTACACTGTGTGTAGAGAGGGAAGATAACTGCTTCGTCCATTACGATCTTCTCAGCATCGTAAAGTCTAGCCCAGCGTCCTTCTGCATCTGTACACAGATCACCAGTTGTACACTCATCAATGATAGCATCATATTCTGCATTGCTCCAGAAACCATAGTTGTTAGAATTATCTGTTACCCACATTCCAAGGTAAGTCATAGGATCAGCGTAGTCAGGTCCCCAACGTGTAAGTCCTAACTGGAAGTTACCATCCTGCATATCCTGTACTCTCTGTTTCTTAGGCTCAATTGTCAGAGTAACTGTAAGTCCCGGAAGAGTTGTCTCCCACTGCTCCTTTAATACCTGAGCGACCTTCTGAGGTGCATCATCAGCATCTACAACCATGTCAAGTGCAAGCTCTGTTACACCAAGTTCATCCAGACCTGCCTGCCAGTACTCTGCTGCCTTATCTGCATCAAATGCGCATACATCAGAGAACTTGGACTGATCTCCGGAGAAGTCAGATCCGTCAGGACCTGCTGCAAATTCAATGGGAACTGCTGTATATGTAGGTGTGGAACCATCCTTTAATACATCTGTTGTGATAGCTTCACGATTGATAGCCATTGTCAGTGCCATACGGATATTTAAGTTGGCAAGTTCAGGAACATTCTTGATGTTAGGTGATACATACCATAAGTAACCTGCACCAATTGCCTGGAATTCAGGATCATCCTTAACCTGGTCAACCTGTTCACCGTTTACAAGAGTAGTATCCAAAGCTCCTGTCTGGTAGCTCATCAATGCCTGCTGTGAATCCTGGATTACCTGGTAATTTAAGCCAGCAAGCTGTATGCTGTCTGCATTGTAGTAATCAGCATTCTTGGTTAAATGGAAAGCTGTTGCAGCCGGTTCGTAGCTGTCAAGAACGAATGCGCCGTTTGAAAGTACTGTTTCAGGGCTTGTTGCAAATGTATCTCCGCATGAAGTAAAGAACTCTTCATTTACAGGATAGAAGGTAGGGAAATACATCAGTGACAGGAAGTAGCTGACAGGAACATTTAATTCTACCTGTAATGTCTTATCATCTACTGCTGTAACACCAAGTTCGCTCTTATCCTTGCTGCCTGCAATGATATCTGCAGCATTCTTGATCTGACCGATATCACTTAACATATAGGAATATTCGGAAGCAACTTCAGGATCTGCTGCTCTCTGCCATGCAAATACGAAATCTGCTGCAGTAACAGGAGTACCGTTGCTCCAGTTAGCATCATCACGAATGTGGAATGTATAGGTAAGTCCGTCATCAGAAAGGTCATAAGATTCTGCCAGGGCAGGTACTGCCTGTCCGTCTGCATCCATCTGCATCAGACCATCTGTATAGTCTGCGATAACTTCAAATGAAGTACCATCTGTTGCCTGCTGTGGGTCAAGTGACTCAACAGGTGTCTCTAACATAATGTTCAGGTCAGAACCGCTTGCTGTAGTTGTTGCCTCAGCTGAAGCTGTCGTATCTGTGCCTGCTGCAGCACTTGTCTGCTCTGTAGCAGCCGGTGCTGAACTGCTGCCGCATCCAACGAGACCAATCGTCAGAACGGAAGCCATTGCGATCGCTAATGTAGCTTTCATCTTTTTCATAACATTTCCTCCTTAGAGTTATTCTGTGTCTGAACTGTTCAGACCTCCCACCCCCGCAATTATGGGTGTTTATAAAATGAGCGCACTGAAACTGTATTCGTGTATACCGCTCCCTTGCGCTGATTAATATGCTACCACATCAATGCGCTAAAATCAAGTATATTTATACAAAAAATTTCACTAAAATGCATTATATTGTCTTTTCTTATACATTTTAGTGGATTTTCAAGTATAAGAAAACGGTGGAACTATAGTCCCACCGTAAATTTCCTAGTATAGCGTTTTCTAAATAACTGAACCATTTACGCAGAATATTTTTCAGAAAGTGCATGTCAAAAAACGTAGGCGTAGCGGGCTACGCTGAGGATTTTTGGCATGTGCTATCGGGAAAATAGGCAAGTAATATGGTTTAGTTAATTTAAAAACGCTATACTAGGCATCTGATCTGGAATATGCATTCTTCATCAAATTACTTAATTCATATAATACTTTATCCAATGTAGACGCAGTCTCGGCTTTAAGCATATCAGCCAGCGCCTGGTTCGTCTCCTGCTTCAGCGCAAGTCTCTTAGCTGTATCTGTCTCTTGTTCAAGGGCTGCATCACACCTTGCGATCAGCTCATGTGCCCTGGACATCACATGCTCCTGATAACGCTCAATATGGAAGATGGATTTTCTGTAGGAAGCATCTGCCATTGCCGCAATCAGTCTGCTTGACCAGTAGAAATTATCCGTAGATACCTCTCCTGTGGTATTGCCAAGATATTCTGGTATCTCATTCACATCTGCATAGAAGGGAACCAGTACATTGAAGGCATTGGAGGCAAAAGCCACCCATTCAATGATGCTGCTGTCCTTGGGCTGATCCGGACGAATCTGGATCACTGCCACAAAGTCATTACGGTTGATACCGATAGAACGGTATGCACCACTCATGGACTTATCTCCGTATGCTGCATAAGGATCATAGGGCGTTCCCTGATAATGAGAGGATAACACATATTTTACATCCTCTACTGTGATCTTCTTCTCAGGTACCATGCACCATGGAAGGTCATCAGAGCAGGGTGTATACTCGGATACAGGGCCATCCCACTTCTTTGTATGAGGGTTCAGATACCGGAGCATGAACCATGCACGCGGTGTATTGTATACATGATCAGAATCATCATGACTTCCGAATGCGTCACGTGGATTGAGTCTGCCGTCCATTGACAGATCCAGATGGTTTTTCTCAATAAATTCCTTCATATCCGGTGAACACATATAGTCCTTCTGTGCTCCAAGTGCATCTTCAAGGTCAAAAGCATCGATTCCCAGCTGATTCGGCATAACCACATAGACATCATCCGGTATTCTTCTGGCGATCCAGTGATGACCACCTATTGTCTCCAGCCACCAGATCTCATCTGCATCCTGAAAAGCAATACCATTCATTTCATATGTACCATACTGCTCCAGAAGGTTTCCCAGTCTCTTCACACCTTCTCTGGCACTGTGAATATAAGGAAGTACGATGTATACAATATCTTCCTCACCAATTCCTCCTGCAACTTCCTCTTTGCCATCTGCTGCAGGCTGATATACCACTAACGGGTCTGCGCCCAGCACTCGTGGATTAGAAGTAATGGTTTCTGTTGCTGTCATGGCAACATTGGCTGCGTTTACGCCGCTTGCAGCCCATACCCCCTCACCTTTCACAGCATTGGGTACACATGTATATTTCATAGGATCTGATGGCAGCTCAATCTCTACATGAGAAAGCTCTGATCTGTATTTGATGGGCTGCTCCTGTGGCTGCACGACAACCACCTTCTTCACTGTAAAATGTCCTGATGCTGAATCATCATTACGTGCAATCATGGTAGAACCGTCATAGGACGCCTTCTTACCAACTAAAATCGTTGTACAAGCCATTGTTTATTCCTCCCTTAATATAATTTTAATCCACTTCTTACCGGTTCACAGGTCAGATCTACTCCCAGTCTCTTGAAGGTCTTGGAATCAGCTTCTGAAAGCATAACAGAAGTGTGCACCTGACAACCCCTCAGCTTTGGAATCTGTTCCATAGCACGTTTGGCATTCTCGCTGCTGACAGAAGTAAGTGCCAGTGCAATCAATACCTCATCACTATGCAGTCTTGGGTTCTTACCCCCCAGGAAATTAACCTTCAGCGCCTGAATCGGTTCAATTGCTTCCGGCTTGATCAGCTTCTCATCATGCTCGATTCCAGCCAGATATTTTAATGCATTCAACAGAAGTGCAGCTGATGCTCCCAGAAAATCCGTTGTCTTAGACGTGATGATTGTACCGTCTTCCAGTTCAATGGCTGCACATGCCACACCAAGCTCTTCTGCCCTTTTCTTCGCAGCTACTGTAACCTTACGATCATCTGTCGTGATCTTTGCCTGTTTCATCAGAAGCTCTATCTTATAGACTTCATTCTCAGAAGCCTCTTCTTTGGCAACTTTGTTTATAGCGGTATAATATCTGCGGATAATCTCCATCTTGGAGGCTTCACAGCAGGCTTCATCATCAAAAATACAGTTACCAGCCATATTGACACCCATGTCAGTTGGGGATCTATAATATGTATTCTCACCATAGATACCTTCGAAAATGGCATTCAATACAGGATAAATCTCAATATCTCTGTTGTAGTTGACAGTAGTCTCTCCATAAGCCTCCAGATGGAACGGATCGATCATATTGATATCGTTTAAGTCTGCCGTTGCTGCCTCATAAGCCAGATTCACAGGATGCTTGAGAGGAATATTCCAGATAGGGAATGTTTCGAATTTCGCATAGCCTGCCTTAATACCACGCAGATTCTCATGATAAAGCTGTGACAGACAAGTCGCCATCTTACCGCTGCCGGGACCTGGTGCCGTAATGACTACCAATGGCCTGGTCGTCTCAATATAATCATTCTTGCCAAAGCCGCTCTCACTTACGATCAATGGAATATTGGAAGGATATCCCTCAATAATATAATGCTGATATACCTTAATATTCTTCTTCTCAAGTCTTTCCCTGAACTGGACTGCACCACTCTGTCCTGCAAACTGCGTAATGACAACGCTGCCTACATAGAGTCCTTTCTTCTCAAACTCACTGATCAGACGCAATACATCCACATCATATGTGATGCCAAGGTCTCCCCTGACTTTGTTCTTTTCAATATCTGCCGCACTGATTACAATGACAATCTCTGCTACATCAGAAAGCTGCATCAGCATCTGTAATTTACTGTCCGGCTGAAATCCCGGCAAAACTCTGGATGCATGGTAATCATCAAACAGTTTACCACCAAATTCCAGATATAACTTATCACCAAACTGACTGATCCGCTCCTTAATATGCTCTGACTGAATCTTCAGATACTTGTCATTATCAAAACCTATTCTCATGTGTGTTTCCTCTCACTTACCACTACTATATTGGTTAAAATTCTACGTTATATTGTAGCATAAGAAGCACCACATGGTAAAATAGATTTATAAAATTTTTTTACCATTGTTCTCCAGGGTATTTCATGCCCCAGTCCTTGCGAAGCTTTGTCATAATATCCATAACATCTTTGGAATACTGTAGCTGCATATTGGAAGCATCCCCGCTTCTTACCGCCTGCTCCATGTCCATCATTTCATAATAAAGGGCATTGGCGGTCTCACCGCTCTCTATCTCGGTTCTTTCTCCACTCTCAGCATCTACAATCACTGCCTTATCAGCTCTTGGATATTCCATGATCTCGATATAGCCCTTCTCACAGCTTATCATTGCTCTCTTTGGCTGTTTGGAATGCATGGAAAGGGCAACCGTTGCCATCTGTTCCTGTTTATTCTTTAACAGGATGGTCGCCTGCTCGTCAGAACCTGTAGGTGATGCTTTCCACTGACTGACAATGTCCTCCGGCTTCTCTTCCATGAAGCTTCTGACGATAGAAAGGGCATACACCCCGATATCAAGCATGGCTCCTCCTGCCAGATTCATACTAAAGAAACGGTTCGACATATTATATTCCTTAAAGCTGCCAAAATTCATGGTTATGATCTGCACTTTACCTAATTGCCCACTCTGTACGATCTCCCAGAGCTTTTTATAAATTGGCATATGCCATATAGTCATGGCTTCAGCAAGGACCAGCTTCTTCTCTGCGGCAAGTGCTATCATCTCATCCAGCTCCCTGCTGTTTAGTGTAATGGATTTTTCCACCAGGATATGCTTGCCATGCTCCAGAGCCTTTTTCATAAATTCATAATGGGTATTATGCGGGCTTGTAATATAAATAATATCTACCGCCTCATCTTCAAATACCTCATCAATCTGATCATATACCTTCTGCACACCATATCTTTCGGCAAAATCCAAAGCCTTTTGATGTGTACGATTGGCTACTGCATACAGCCTTTTATTCATTTTAACAAGTGCCTGTGCCATTTCATTGGCAATCACGCCGGTTCCAAGCACTGCCCAGTTTAAATCTCTGTTCTTATCCATACTCATTACCTGCCTTTCCAGTAATTTTCACACACCATTACTATAACGGATTTTAAACAAAATTCCTATAGTGTTTCTTTTTAGTACTTGTAATATTCCTGTATTTCATGTCATAATAAGAGCAATAAACTTTAGCATTGCAATGAGATAAAGTGCTGTATGCAAAACAGCCAGCAGAAAGGTACGGTAAATATGGTAGAAAAAATCGCAAGCATCAACCAGGTGGTCAACGGCTTCATCTGGGGTGTCCCCGCTATGATATGTATTATCGGCGTAGGTCTTCTCTTGTCTGTCCGCACAAGATTCATTCAGATTCGCAAATTTGGCGTCGCCATGAAAAATACAGTTGGCAAAATTTTTGATAAAACGCAGGCAAAAGACGGCTCCATGAGTCCTTTTCAGGCGGTCTGTACTGCCCTTGCCGGAACAGTAGGAACCGGTAATATTGCAGGTGTTGCCGGTGCGATTGCCCTTGGTGGACCGGGTGCAATCTTCTGGATGTGGTGCTCCGCATTCCTTGGCATGTGTACGAAATTCTCAGAAGTCACACTGGCAATCCATTTCCGCGAGAAGAACTCCAATGGAGAGTATGTAGGCGGTCCCATGTACTACATCAAAAACGGACTATCTAAAAAGTGGTATTTTCTGGCGGTTCTCTATGCAGTATTCGGTGTGCTGACTGTATTCGGTACAGGCAACGCCACACAGGTAAACACCATCGTTGCTTCCATCAATTCTGCCCTGATGAGCTTCCATATCATTGATGGAACCAATGACAAAGCGAACCTGATCTTCGGCATCTTTATTGCCGCGCTTGTAGCAATGGTACTGTTAGGTGGCATCAAACGAATCGGTCAGGTCACAGAGAAACTGGTTCCTTTTATGGCAGTATTATATGTGATTCTGGCTTTTGGCGTTATTATCATGAACATTGAACATGTACCCGCTGTATTCAGCGAAATATTCAGCGGTGCTTTCTCCCCAAGAGCAGCCACCGGCGGCGTGATCGGCTCCATGTTCCTGAGTATGAAGAAGGGTGTCTCCCGCGGTATCTTCTCCAATGAAGCCGGACTCGGTACAGGCTCCATTGCCCATGCATGTGCGGATACTGATAACGCTGTACATCAGGGAATGTTCGGTATCTTTGAAGTATTCATGGATACTATTATCATCTGTACTTTGACCGGTCTGGTCGTTCTTCTGGCTGCACCAGGTATTACTTACGGACAGGCTGCCGGTGCTGAACTGACCATCTCCGGCTTTACTTCTACTTATGGAAGCTGGGTATCTATCTTTACCGCTGTCGCCATGTGCTGCTTTGCTTTCAGTACGATTATTGGCTGGGGCTTATACGGCTCCCGTTGTATTGAATTTCTGGGTGGTGAGAAATTAGTCAGACCATTCCTTGTAATCTATTCCTTTGTCTCCATAGTAGGTGCTACAATCAATCTCGGACTCCTGTGGGATATTGCAGACACCTTCAATGGCTTGATGGCTGTTCCCAACCTGATTTCCCTGCTTATGCTCTCCGGTCAGGTCAAGAAACTTGCCATTGAAGTAGATCAGGCGCAAAAAGATGGAACAATATAGTTCATAGCAAAAAGACCGCATTGCAGTATATCACTGACAATGCGGTTCTGTTTTTAGTATATGTCTACCAGCATTTCTTACATCTTCCGTATCCCTGACGCTCTGCTTCTGCAATCGTCACCTGTCTTGCATTATTCGGATTCATTCTGCCACAGTTATTAATACTGTGATACTTGGAACCTGTAGCCGACAGCCAGCACATAGCTGTACTGCTGCTGTTATTGGAAGCCTGTGCGCTTGTATCTGCCTGTCTCGATGAAGTATCTTCACTTATGACATCCAACCCGTCATCCAGAGAAATATCAGTAGAATAAAGGATCGGCTGTCCCGAATAGAACAGACTGTACATAGCCAGATATGCCATATTCGTCGTATCTTCATCTGTTCCTGCAAACCCTATATAGGTTCCGTCCGATGCTGACAGAAAACCATACACAATCTTGCTGACTGCCTCGTTCGCACTGGAAATATAACTATAATGGATCATCAGTGCATACTGCATTGCAGCAATCAATGTATCCCCATCTTCACTTGCTGCCACTTCTGTCAACAATGATGTGAAAGGTGCTGTCATTTCCGCATATGCCAATGTGCTGCTAAAAGGCGCTATATACATTTCATCTATTGAAATGTATTCGTAATTAATATAATTGTCCGATGCCCATGAGGCAAAAGCCTGTGTAGCCAGCGCATTCAACACACCGCCTGTTGCTTCATCATAGGCTCCCAGATTCATGACAACAGGATACTGTGCCTGCGCAGACAGCTGATCTAATACAGCAATATCACTCGCGGCAGCCTTAGCCTGAATAGGACTTCCAAAAACAGAGCAGACAGCAACTGCCATGATGGTCAACAAAGTTACCAAACGATTCTTTCTCTTACTATTCATATTCTACCTCCTGCAAAAAAGCAAAAAGGGACACCTTCTCAGTGTCCCTTACCCCTTACAAACATTGTACTACGCTACAGTCTACCCTGTCAATTGCCAGTTATCCCAACTCTGCTGCCAGCTTATCCAGCTCTGCCCTGTTCTGTGCATTCATTGCTGATTTGATCGTTATATTCGTATCTGTGAAAGCAATATCCTTACTCTTTTCAAACATTCCCCTGATTAATTTGGCTGCCATGGGCGCCCAGGTTCCATTCTCTATCACTGCCACCCTGCGGTTCTGATAACTACGCTCTGTCAACCCCTCAATGTAAGCCCGCATACATGGGAATAAATCTCCATTATATGTGATTCCTGCCAGTACCAGCTTATCATAACGGAAAGCATCTGCAATCGCAGCAGCTTTATCACATCTTGCCAGATCATACAATACTGTCTTTTGACCACTCTTGGATAATTTATCTGCCAGATACTGTGCTGCCTTTTTCGTATTGCCATAGACAGACGCATAAGCAATCACAACACCTGACTCTTCGGGCTGATAAGACGACCATTTATCGTATTTCTCCAGATAGAATCCAAGATTGTCCTTTAATACAGGACCATGAAGAGAACAAATCGTCTGAATATCCAGTGTTGACGCCTTTTTCAGAACAGCCTGCACCTGCGCTCCATACTTACCAACGATGCCGATATAATAACGTCTGGCTTCATCCACCCAGTCTTCCTCAACATCCAGCGCACCGAATTTACCAAAGCCATCTGCTGCAAAAAGAATCTTCTCTGACGCTTCATATGTCATCATAACCTCCGGCCAGTGTACCATAGGTGCATATACAAAATGTAACGTATGACTTCCAAGCTCCAGTGTTCCACTGTTTGCTGCTATGATTCTCTTCTCAGCAGCAATTTCTATCTCCGGGAAAAACTGCTCCATATACTTAAAGCCCATTGCAGTCGAGACAACTACCGTCTCAGGATATCTCTGCAAGAAAGCAGGAATGCTTGCTGAATGGTCTGGCTCCATATGCTGAATTACCAGATAATCCGGCTTTCTTCCTGCAAGCACCTGCTCCACATTTTGCAGCCATTCTTCCGCAAAAGCACCATCCACAGTATCCATGACTGCTATTTTCTCATCCAGAATTATGTAGGAATTGTATGCCATTCCATTCGGAACCTGATACTGCCCCTCGAATAAATCCACCTGATGATCGTTAACACCTACGTATTTTATATTGTTCGTGATTTCCATATGTATCCCCTTCCGTTCTGATTGTTTTATATTTATTGCACTTCTTTCCATATTAAATATCGGATAACTCAGGCATATCTATAACAGCCTCTCCTGCTCAATTGTCATACCAGTCCTAAGAATCTCAGCTTTCAATCCCGTCAGCAGCCCTGCTTCTTTTCTCTCAAGTTTTTCTCTTGCAGAATCCTTCATTGGTATTCCTGCTCCATTTGCCAAGGCTTCCTCAAAATCTTTTACATCCATTCTGTATGGTTTAGGGTCTGGAAATACCTTTTCCTTTATAAACTGAAAAATACTGATCCCTCCAAAATCCATATCTCCCCAATGATAAAATTCACAATCTTTTGGCACAATCATGCACAATTGCTTTAGGAACCTTACTTCTTTGGGCGTCAGATAACCGTGGCAAAAAATATAAAGCACATCTTCCTCATATGGCATACTCTCGTAATTTGCCTTATTCTCAATGGTCATAATTCTTCTACAACCGGATATTGCAAACGGTCTGGAATGTTCCAATGTTTGTGTATTGATTTCCCTAATAATAGTCTGTATATCTTTTTCAGCTGTAATGACATGTTCATTTAATACCTCTGAAAAGTCCTTATCACGCCACCATCTGCACATTGCTTCCTCGCCAAATTCATTACAGTTTGGCTTTGTCTGATGCCTCCTAAGTGTTTCTTCAAATGGCAAATCAAAATAATACGCAAATATATTTGTGCCATACAATTAAACTGCCAGCTCAAATAGCGGCTTATACCAGTCTGCGTACATAATCCCTTCTAATATCACAATCTTACAGTATTTTCTACCATATGTCAAAAGTTCTTTCATCAAAGGTAAGGCTTCTGTATTCTCCCCGTCTTTCACTCTCAGCATGTCCCTTCTGATTACGTCCTGTGAGATGAGCATTGTGTTTCTGCCCAAACTCTTCTGTAATTCTTTCGCAATCGTTGTCTTACCACACCTGAATTACCTCTAAGTACTATCAATTTTGCCATAATGCCCCCGATTGTTCTTATCTATCTAAAGCTTTTTCTTCTGCTTCTCTTATTATTCTGCCTGAATTTATTGCTGCCTGCACTGCCTGGAAATTATCTTCCAGATCCGCTGCCCCATCCAGAACAATCTGCTTACAGTGCAATAATTTCTGTCATTCATCATGCTTCGCCTTACTTCTCATTTCAACGCTGCCAGTGTCATATGCTCTCACCCATTCCATAAATTTCATATGAGTTGTGTACATATCGCCGTCTGGCAGAATTCGATCGCCAAACTTCTGCTTTTCTCTCTTTTCTAGTCTCTCAATCCTGATTTGCATGATACCGATATAGTAGTTTCATCACCTGCAAATACAAATGCGCCAACATTCCAATACCAAAAAGAATCTGCCCCTAACTCTAACATTTTTTCTTCGCATAGTTTTCGGATTTCAAGCAAATTAATTTCTGGTTTTATAACTTTCTTTATGTATTCTATAGTTTGCTTTGCGCCAACTGAATTTTGCTGTAAGTTTGTCTTTCAATCTGCAAATACTTCTCTATCAGTTTAGGCTGTATCAACGGATACGTCCAATTATCTGGCAACTCATCCATGAGAACAACCTTTTCCATCTCACTATGAAGTTCTTTTGCGAATTCCGATATCTCTGCAAAATAAAGTCCTCCAAACGATTCTTCCCCCGTATCGTTCACTCTGGTCTTTCCTGTAACCGAATATACACATACTGGCTTAATATCAAACTTAATAGCTCCTGTTTCCTCCTGTAGCTCCCTTTTAGCTGTTTCAAGAGTGTTTTCGCCTGCTTCTCTGTGTCCTCCCGGCACTTCAAATGTGTCTCTTTCTTTATGCTTACAAAATACCCATTTTCCATTACTCTGTGAAATAATTACCGCAAATTTTAACAATGAATCGTCTATTGAATCATAAAATTTCACTTCCAACATATTCTTCTTTCTCCACTGAAATCTCTATAATTATATTTGCCTTGAAACAAAGTGTACAATTTCTTTCCCCGGCTCAAGAATATATGGTATCAACTCCAAAGGATATACCTTAGTACCTTTCTTTAAATCCTCTAGCGGAACCCAACAGAAATCTAAATCAATTCTCTTATTATCCAGCTCATCATATCCATGAAATACTCCATCCAAAGGAATACCATCATCTACTAAGTGAACATTATAATAAAGACATATCTGATGGCATGGTCTCTTACCCCATGGAAAATATATTTCACCAATTGCCAGTAAATTATCTACCTCAATCTTAGCATGAATCTCTTCTTCAAATTCTCTTTTTAGCGTTTCCATACTTGTTTCCATCGCTACTACATGTCCGCCAATAATTGCATAATCATCATTTTTCGGACGCTGTAATAAAATTTTCCCATTGTGTGTCAATATGCCACCAACCCTATACGAAAATACGAAATCATCATTCTTAAATAAAATATCCACTTAACCGCCTCCAAACATTAAATTAAAATACATATCTCATTATGCATTGCATTACTCTCCCCACAAATAGAGCCAAACCAGAGCCATTCGATAAAACGAATGCCGGAAACCCGCATAAATACAGGCTTTCGGCATTTCTGTCCGTTATTCAAACTCGCAAAGTTTTTTCACCTACAGGCAGTCCCTCATACTACAAGCCATCTCATACTGTGCTTTATGCCGCTCCTCAACCAGAGCCTTCGGATAACGGATCAATCCGTGGTTTTCGTGTGGATCACTGAAATAGTATCCTTCCTCATCATATCCGACGAGCAGCATACAATGCTCGTTTGACCGCCACGTAAATAACGCACCACTGTCCAAAAGCTTCCACTGAGGACCGATGATTTCTTTCCTCATATCGATGCATGCCCAGAACACAACCGGCATCTCCCGGTCAATATAGCGCCGGATCAATTCCTGCATCGATGTTCCCGTCTCATCGACCACCCTGTACTTATCCCCAACCGCTTTCTGCAGCGCCTCGCAGATCACAGGCGCGTAGCATCCGAACGAATCCTTGTCATACGGGCTTCCGCAAAAAGCCTTGCGCGGATCCGGTCCGTACATCTGTCCGTCCCGTTCCTGCATCGGCACACACGGAACATAGTTCCGGATAAATTCATCCACTGTAATTTCATAACCGAGATACTGCAAAAGCATCGTTGCCGACACGCTCTCGCATCCGGTCGGATAGGAAACACTCTGATCGATATATGGTACCTCTATTATCTTTCGCATGTTATTTTCTTCTTCTCCCAAAGCATGCCGCTTCCACTCCTGCCTCACTGCCGCATGCAAATTTTCATCATTTACAGCATTGACACATCATTTGTGAAATCATTTTTGATTCTGTATTTTATCACTATATAATTACGCAGCCACGCTTTTCTTCTCGCGCGCAGCAAACACGCGCTTCATCACGGTCAGCACAACAAGTAAGATCACAAGACTGCTGCCCAGCGCAATCCACCAGCTCTGCGATACCCCTGCGATAATGTAACCGATAAAACATACGACTGCAACCACTGCCGCATACTGCATCTGCGTGGTTACGTGGTTAATATGGTTGCTCTGCGCTCCGGCAGATGACATAACTGTCGTGTCGGAAATCGGAGAAACATGATCTCCACATACTGCACCGGCAAGAACTGCCGATACGGAGATGATCATCATCTCAAGCTTATCCGTTCCAGGGAACATTGCGATTGCGATCGGTACAAGGATTGCAAAAGTCCCCCAGCTTGTTCCGGTAGAAAATGCGAGGAAAATTGCTACAAGGAACAGGATTGCCGGAAGCAGCAGACTCGCTGAAGCACTTGCTCCCACCGCATTCTCAACAAACGTGCCGATTTCCAAGGCGTCACCCATGCCTTTTAATGTCCATGCGAAAATCAGGATTCCGATTGCCGGGATCATCAGCTTAAAGCCTTCCACAAAACTGCCCATGAAATCTTTAAATGTAATGACTTTACGTGGCAGATATAAAAATAAGGTAACAAAAACCGTAACCATCGTTGCAAAAATCAGACTCGTCTCAGCATCGCATCCTGCGAACGCACTGACCACATTATCGGCACCACCCAGATATCCGGTGTAGATCATCGCGCCGATCGCGGAAACGATCAGTACCGCAACGGGAAGCACCAGATCAATCACCTTGCCCTTTGTAGAAACTTCTTCCTCTTTTACCTGCTCGAACTCCTCTGCGCCGGATGTAAAGAGATCGCCTCTGGCCGCATTGTCTTCATGCTTTTTCATCAGACCGAAATCAAAATTTGCCACGATCACATAAAATACCATGGTCAACGTTAAAATTGCATATAAATTGTACGGAATCGTGCGCAAAAACAACTGGAAGCCCGAGATTCCCGCATCCTCCGGCACATAGGAATTGACGGCTGCCGCCCAGCTTGAGATTGGAGCAATGATACATACCGGAGCTGCGGTTGCATCAATGATATACGCCAGCTTTGCACGGGAAACCTTGTAACGATCCGTAACCGGTCGCATAACCGAACCGACTGTCAGGCAGTTAAAATAATCATCTACGAAGATCAGTACTCCAAGACCTGTTGTAGCAAGCATCGCACTCTTTTTTGACTTAATCTTGTTTCCAGCCCATTTGCCATATGCTGCGGATCCGCCGGATCTTGACATAAGCACAATGATCATTCCAAGCAGAACATCAAAAATAAGAATATTTAAATTCATGCTGCTTTTCATGATATCAAACAACGCGGTAAACGCATTCCACGGATGAAATCCCGTATAAAGCAGCGCACCCACTGCGACTCCGATAAAAAGGGAACTGTACACTTCCTTCGTCACAAGTGCAAGTATAATTGCAAGAAGCGGCGGTACCAGTGACCACCATGTACCGATAAACATTGACGCATCCATTTTCAAAACCATCCTCTCTCATTTGTTTCACTACATAACACTTCTTTCATCATACACATAAATTTGATGTATGAAAAGTAGTTTTTGCACTTTTTGCACGGAAATTGCATATCTATCCATATACCATCAAAAAGGACCGACGTGTGCTCTTGTCCGGAGCCACATCGATCCTTTCTTTTTATTATTTGTGTAATTACATAATCGCAAACTATACCGTTTTACGTCCGCAGCACTGCTTATATTTCTTGCCGCTTCCGCAAGGACACGGATCATTCGGATATACCTTTGCATGCTCGCGCTTCTTCGGCGCATTTGCTACAGTCTCATCCTTATTGGTTCCGGTTACCTTGGCAACCTGCTCTCTCTCAACCTTCTGCTCAACCTGAACATGGAACAGAAGACGGATTGTATCTTCCTGAATTGCAGAAATCATCTCATCGAACATATCAAAGCCAGCCATCTTGTACTCAACAAGCGGATCTCTCTGACCGTATGCCTGAAGTCCGATACCCTGACGCAGCTGATCCATATCATCGATATGATCCATCCACTTACCGTCAATCACCTTAAGAAGAACAACACGCTCCAGCTCACGGAACTGCTCGATCTCAGGGAACTCCGTCTCCTTTGCCTCGTAGAGAAGTACTGCCTTCTCCTTCAGATGCTGCTTAAGTTCCTTCATATTCTTCACGTCAGAGATACTCTCCTCTGTGATCGGCTCAAGCGGAATGATTGGAAGAATCAGTTCGTTAAGCTCATTTAAATCCCACTCTTCACGAGGAATCTCATTGGAGATACAGGTGTCAACCGCCTTCTCAACCTGATCCTGGATCATCTTGAAGATGACATCTCTCATGCTGTCTCCGTTCAATACCTTACGACGCTCAGAGTAGATGATCTCTCTCTGATCATTGTTTACCCGATCGTACTCTAACAGATTCTTACGGATTCCGTAGTTGTTGTACTCGATCTTCTCCTGTGCCTTCTCGATCGCAGAGGTCAGCATCTTATGCTGGATCTGCTCGCCTTCCGGTACACCAAGTGTTGTAAATACGGACATCAGTCTCTCTGATCCGAACAATCTCATCAGATCATCTTCAAGAGAAATGAAGAACTGGGACTCACCCGGATCTCCCTGACGGCCGGAACGTCCACGCAGCTGGTTATCAATACGGCGGGACTCATGTCTCTCGGTACCGATGATCTTCAGACCGCCGGCAGCCTTTGCGTCGTCGTCAAGCTTGATATCCGTTCCTCGACCGGCCATATTGGTGGCGATCGTTACGGCACCGTGCTGTCCGGCCTGTGCAACAATCTCAGCCTCAAGTTCATGGAACTTTGCATTCAATACCGTATGCTGGATACCTTCGCGCTTCAGCATACCGCTGATCAACTCAGAAGTCTCGATCGTGATGGTACCAACCAGAACCGGTTGCCCCTTCTCATGTGCTTTCTTAACTTCCTCTACAACAGCCTTAAATTTCTCTTTCTTGGTCTTATATACGGCATCCTGATGATCGATACGGGCGATTGGACGGTTCGTAGGGATCTCGATTACGTCCATTCCATAGATATCACGGAACTCTTTCTCCTCGGTCAACGCGGTACCGGTCATACCTGCCTTCTTATCAAATTTATTGAAGAAGTTCTGGAATGTGATCGTCGCAAGGGTCTTGCTCTCACGCTTTACCTTCACATGCTCCTTCGCCTCGATTGCCTGATGTAATCCATCGGAATAACGTCTTCCCGGCATGATACGTCCGGTAAACTCATCGACGATCATAACCTGATCATCCTTCACCACGTAATCCTGATCACGGAACATCAGATAATGTGCACGGAGTGCAAGGATAATATTATGCTGAATCTCAAGATTCTCAGGATCCGCAAGGTTCTCAATATGGAAGAACTGCTCAACCTTATGCACACCTTCCTGTGTCAGGTTGATCACCTTGTCCTTCTCATTTACGATGAAGTCTCCGGTCTCCTCCTGCTCGATTCCCATGATGGCATCCATCTTGGAATACTCCGGCACATCCTCACCACGTGTCATCTGCTGCGCAAGAATATCGCAGGCCTCGTATAACTTTGTGGACTTGCCACTCTGTCCGGAAATGATAAGTGGTGTTCTTGCCTCATCGATCAATACGGAATCGACCTCATCGATGATCGCGTAATGTAAATCTCTCTGTACGAGCTGCTCCTTGTAAATTACCATGTTATCACGCAGGTAATCGAAACCAAGCTCGTTGTTCGTTACATAAGTAATATCACAATTGTATGCCTCGCGGCGCTCATCGTTGTCCATACTATTAAGGACAACACCTACCGTCAGTCCGAGGAATTCATGTACCTGACCCATCCACTCGGAATCTCGCTTTGCCAAGTAGTCATTAACCGTTACGATGCAGACTCCCTTGCCTTCCAAAGCGTTCAAGTATGCCGGAAGTGTGGATACCAATGTCTTACCTTCACCGGTCTTCATCTCAGCGATACGTCCCTGATGCAGGATGATACCACCGATAATCTGTACTCTGTAATGCTCCATGCCAAGGACACGGCGTGCAGCCTCACGTACGGTTGCATATGCCTCCGGAAGAAGATCATCAAGTGTCTCTCCCTTCTCCAGACGCTCCTTATATTCTTTTGTTTTCGCTTTCAGCTCATCATCAGAAAGAGCTGCCATCTGATCACGATAGGACTCAACCTTGTCAACGATCGGATAAATGCGCTTTAACTCCCTCTCACTGTGTGTACCAAAAAGTTTGGTGAATGTACTCATAATATATAGCTCCTAACTCGCATAGAATACTCGTATTGTATCACTTTCCATAATTTTTCACAACTCCATATGGCGTAAACGTTTTATGAACTTTTTATTAACAAGCTGCCGGATGCACTGTATAAACTTTTCAAAAAATTCACGCATTTCATTGTAAAATGCGTCCGCCGTTGCTATAATTGTGGCGAAATGGCTGAGCCATTCAGAGAGTACACAAGAAAGAGGAGGAATTTCATATGTCATATTTATATAAGACAAAAGGCACATGTTCCACACAGATTGAAGTAGAACTTGATGGCGATATTGTAAAAGACGTTAAATTTACCGGCGGCTGCCACGGAAACTTACAGGCAATCCCGCGTCTCGTACAGGGAATGACGGTTGATGAGGTTGAGCGTCGTATCGGCGGTATCCACTGCGGAATGAAGAACACTTCCTGCGGTGACCAGCTCGCCAAAGCGCTTCGCGAGGCATATAACGCCCAGCAGAACGCGTAATTCATACGGACATCCATTCTTTTTCCGGCTATCTGCTCATATAATTTCTAAGAACATTTCTCAGGAGTTATTTATGAGCGGTATAGCCGGATTTTTTCATCCAGATTTTATTTTTCAGAAAGAGAACGAGCAAGTAAAAAACACAATCGAAAACATGTCACTTGCTTTACGCAGACGAGGCCCCGACCGTCAGGAATTCTATTATTTCCCGCACGGATGCATGAATCATGACGCGCTCGCCTGCGGCAGCATTCATCCACAGATTCCATGTGAACCCCAGCCTGCCACCAGAAAATTCAACGGACAAAATTATACGATCATGTACGATGGTTTTATCGCAAACCTTCCCGAACTGCGTGAGGAATTGCAACGCGCACGCGTCATCACAGATGGTTTATCCCAGGAAGAACTGCTGCTTTGTGCGTTCCTGCAATACGGAACCGATTTTGTTAAGAAGCTGTCTGGTGCTTTCGCAATCGCAATCTACGATGAGCGAAATAACCGGATGTATCTGTTCCGTGATCCGCTTGGTCTTAGGCCTTTGTTTTATACCGTGCAGAAGCAGGTTCTCGTTTTCGCCTCCGAACCGAAAGCGCTCCTGCAGTATCCCGGAGTCGAGCCTGTTGTAGACGCGGAAGGATTAAACGAACTGCTTTCCATGGGACCGGCACACACACCGGGGCATACCGTGTACCGTGACATCTTAGAACTCAAACCGGGTCACATGCTTGTCAGTGGCAAAGGCAGATTCTATACCGAACGCTACCATCAGTTTACGGTAAAGGAGCACACCGATTCCTACGAAGACACCGTAGCACATATCCGGGAATTACTAGATCACTCGATCCAGGTCGCAGCAAGCGCCAATGCTCCATACGCATCCCTCCTCTCCGGCGGACTGGATTCCTCCGTGATCTCCGCGAAGCTGGCACAGCTGTCTCCTGATCCGATCGTAACGTATTCCTTTGATTTCATCGGAAGCAGCAAATACTTTCAGGCCAACAGTTTCCAGCCGTCACTCGATGCACCGTTTGTCCAGCAGATGCGTGAATCCCTGGGCAGTGACCACACAACTCTGACCTGCGGCAATGCCGAATTGTTTGATTACTTAACGCCATCTCTGGAAGCGCATGATGCCCCTGCGATGGCAGATGTCGATTCTTCACTGGTATACTTCTGCAGTAAGATTGCAAAGGATCATCCGATCATTTACACCGGAGAGTGTGCGGACGAATTATTCTGCGGTTATCCGTGGTATCATCGCTCGGAAATGTATGAATCCAATACATTTCCATGGACCAAAGATCTGTCTCCGCGGAAGTTATTATTAATGGATGATTTAATTAATCGATTAGATATTGATTCTTACATCAGTTCACAGTACCAGGCAAGTTGCAGCGAGATTGGAATTGATGGCAGCCACGCAGCAAAAGAGATGCTCCACAGACGCACCTTCTATCTGACTGTCCGCTACTTCATGCAGACGCTTGTCGACCGCACCGATCGCGCCGCTGCCTACAACAGTATGGATGCCCGCGTTCCGTTTGCAGATCTTGCGCTGGCAGAATATCTGTTCAATGTTCCTTATGAGATGAAGACAAAGGATGGCGAAGTCAAGCATCTGCTCCGTGCCTATGCATCCGGTCTGATTCCGGAAGAAATCCGTACACGCAAAAAAAGCCCGTTCCCGAAAACCTACGATCCGGGTTACGAGTCTCTCCTGATTGCCGCATTGCAGAAAATCATCAGTTCCGATGGTCCGCTTCTTGCGATTGCCAATCCGAAAAAGCTTCAGGCGTTCTGCTACCATCCGAAGGATCTCGGCAAACCTTGGTTCGGTCAGTTGATGGCCGGTCCGCAGCTGATGGCTTATTATGTGCAAATCAACGAATGGTTTAAAAAATATAATGTAAAATTAAGTATTTAAAAAGAACTATGTAGGCGGGCAGGAACAGGCCCGCCCTATTAGACTTCCGACACGATCATCGGTTGCAGCTGTCTTCCACGCATCGCCGCTTCAATTGTGTCCGGAAGAAGGTTCATCTTCGCGATCATCGAATTCGGCTTACTCTTGTAATTATCCTGACCAAATGGTACAAAATAAATATTCTTCATGTTCATCAGATTTCCGATTGTCTTGAAATTCATGCCAAGTGCATCGTTCGTCGAGATTGCGATCACAAGTGCTTTCCCGTTTCGCATATGTGCTTTTGCAGCCATCAGCACCGGTGTATCAATGATTCCGGTACATAATTTGGCTGCCGTATTTCCAGTACACGGTGCAATCACCATGATATCTAAAAAATTATTCGGTCCGATCGGTTCCGCCTGCTGGATTGTGCGTATTCCCTCATTTCCTGTAATCGCACAGATTTCATCGACAAACTCCTTCGCATTTCCGAATCTTGTATTGCAGCTTTGTGCCTGATAAGAAAAGATGGGAATAACATTCGCCCCCATCTCCGTCAGTTCGATCACTTCCTTCTTCGTCTTTGCAAACGTGCAGAACGATCCCGTGATCCCATACCCTATATTAATATTTGAAAAATCCATGGTTTCTCCTCTTCCCCTCCCAGTTTTGGATGTGTATGCCCCGTAATCGCGTCCGCTAGTATTCTCGCACTGCTTTTCGTCGTATAGATCCCGGGCAGCCCAAGCGCCGGCACCACTTTGATTCCATAACTTTCCGCGGCCACAAGATCCGTGCCTCCCGGCCGGGATGCTATATCGATGATCACAGCATCGGAATGCATCTCCCGGATCATCGGTTCTCGGATCACCATCGCCGGAACCGTATTCACAATCGTCCTGGCACCATATGCCTCCTCCGGCCCGTATGAAAATGCGACCGCCTCATGTCCTTCCAGCCTTGCCATCCTCCGTGCCTCAACACTTCTCGCAAGCACTGTCACCTTTGCGCCGAGAGAACCAAGCACATTGGCAATCTCTCTTCCGCATTTACCGTATCCGCTCACAATGATCTTCTGCCCCCGGATCGAATAATCACTGTATTTTAAAATTTCTGCGACCGTAGCCTCCGCCGTGATATATGCGTTCTGATGGACAACATTTGCATCCTTCATCAGATCCCAATACGTCACACCCGCTTCATCCATGCGTTTCTGCCACTCATCCGAGAATACGCCACCGAAGAACGTCCATCCCACAGCCTTTCCTGTTATTAATTTCTGTTTTAACATTTTTGTCAGCCACTTGTTTTTCTCAATTTTTGAGACCGGTATCGGCAATACGATCCACCGGCTCTCCTCCAGTATCTTTACGGCATCATCCGGCGGTTCCTTTCCTCTCCAATCCAGCCGGCGTTTTCTTCCAGGAAGATACGCCGCCAGATTTTCCTGTCTCTGATCCGTGACAAACACAACAGTATTCCCAGTCATATAAAAAACGCTCCCTTCCATATAAGATATGAAAGAAAGCGTTCTGTGGTGTTAATCTTCAAACACGTTATTTTATAATCTTGTCTCTACAAAGATATCATAGATTGCCTTAATGGCTTCCTCAAAATCATCGTTGCTGACACCAATGATAATGTTCAGCTCGGAAGATCCCTGATCGATCATCTTGACATTGATATTCGCATGTGCAAGTGCTGAGAAAATTCTTCCTGCTGTACCGCGTGTAGACTTCATTCCACGGCCTACAACTGCGATCAGTGCAAGATCTGCTTCCAGCTCGATCACATCCGGATGTGTCAGTCGACGGATGGAGCTGATTACCTGCTGCTCCTTACCCTCGAACTCTGCCTGATGTACAAATACCGTCATCGTATCGATTCCGGAAGGCATATGCTCGATGGAGATACCATTCTCCTCGAAAGCCTGTAACGCTTTACGGCAGAAGCCAACCTCAGCGTTCATCATATCTTTGTCGATGCCGACAGCAACAAATCCCTTCTTACCTGCGATACCTGTAATTGTATATTCAGGCTTCTGGCATGTACTCTCCACGATCAGTGTTCCGTCCGCTTCCGGATCATTTGTATTGCGGATATTGATTGGAATACCGGCCTTACGTACCGGGAATACCGCATCTTCATGCAATACGGAAGCTCCCATGTAGGAAAGCTCTCTTAACTCACGGTATGTGATTACCTTGATTGGCTGCGGATTGTCAATAATTCTAGGATCCGCAACGAGACATCCGGATACATCCGTCCAGTTCTCGTACATGCTTGCGTGGCATGCCTTTGAAACGATGGAACCTGTAATGTCTGATCCGCCTCTTGAGAAAGTCTGTACGGTTCCGTCTGCCTTCGCACCATAGAATCCCGGGATTACCGCACGCTCACATCCTGCGAGCTTCTTTGACAATACTTTATCGGTCTTGTCTGCATCAAAATTACCATCTTTATCAAAGAAGATAACTGTTGCAGAATCAATAAATTCATATCCGAGGTAATTCGCCATAATGATACCGTTTAAGTACTCACCGCGGGAAGCCGCATAATCGCTTCCAGCCTTTGCTTTAAAATTCTCGGAAATCTTCTTAAATTCTTCATCCAGGGAAATCTTAAGTCCCAATCCGTTGATGATGGAATCATAACGCTCCTTGATCTTCATCAGCTGAACTCTGAAATCCTCATCTGCCTCTGCCAGTGCATAGCAGGCATACAGCATATCCGTTACCTTTGTGTCCTTGGAATTACGCTTTCCAGGTGCACTCGGCACTACATATTTTCTTGATTCGTCGGCACGGATAATGTCCCCTACCTTAGCGAACTGCTCCGCACTCGCAAGAGAACTGCCGCCAAATTTTACAACCTTAACCATCTTTTTAAGCTCCTCTATGTTTTTGAGCATCCGCCCATTTCAAATTGCTTTGGTTATTATACTTCTATCTGCGCCCTTTCGTCAATTTTTTTCTGTAAAATCGCGCAATTCCTCATTCAAGATACATTACATCATATGCAATCTCTTCCGTTCCGCCATCAATTTCAAGCACCGCATAGGATGGCGGCACTCCGTACGGCGGCGATCCTATGCTTCCCGGATTCAGATACGTCACACCATTGTGCGTGGCATAAAATACTCTGTGCGTATGGCCAAAAAGCGCTGCATCCACCTTGCGTTCCTCCGCCGCATACTGCAGCGACATATAATTAGCCTTCACATTCAAGGTATGTCCGTGACAGATCAGGATATGTTTTCCTTCTATAATAAGAATCCTCTCTTCAAACTCCTGGCTGCAGTCACAGTTGCCCGGCACCTGTTCCATCGGTATATGAGGAAACTTCGTCTTCAAACGGGCTGCGTCTGTCCAGCAGTCCCCGAGATGAATGATCATATCAGGATCCGTCTCTTTTACCGCATAGATCATATTATTCACATTTCCGTGGGAATCACTCAGTACAAGTATCCTCTTCATGCATTTCTCCTTACTTTTTATATAGAAAAAGACTCCTGCGCGGCATCTTTGCCCGGGCAGAAGTCTTAAAAAAGTTCTTCTATCTATCTGTTATGCAAGTCGTTTCCACTGCTTGCTGCATTTGTAATAAGAATAGAACATACACTGTTCCGCCTGGTCGCAGCGGCTCGGTGCAGTCTCAATATTACACTGGCAGTTCACGATTGCATCTGCTTTCCCCTTACAATTTCCTTTGATCATAACATCATCTAATACTTCGTCTGACATAACTAAACTATCTCCTTATTACCATGTTTTGTTTCCGACAGAAGCTATTATACAATATATGGTAGGCAAAGGCTATAAGGCAATTCTAACAAATAGCCGGGAATCTTTTGTCGATTTTTCCACTTGACGAAATATCCAAAATAGGCTAGTGCTCCGCGGACAGTTCTCCCGTCCGCATCAGTTCCTTCTTGGAAAAGCCCATAAAATACACAAGATTGATCACAATTCCAAACACCGTAGCCGTCGGTGCTGCTGCACCGATGTACACCAGAGAGTCCGGCATCAGCTTTGACATTGCATAAGCCATCGGCAGACGCACGATAAACGACTGTGCGATTGCCTGAAACATGACAAATACCGTCTTGTTATGTCCGTTGTAATATCCGATAAATGAAAAAAGCACAGAAGTCACAATCGCCTCGAGGCTGAATCCCTGCAGATATTCTGCCGCCTTCAGCTGATAAGCGGTCGTGCTTGTAAACAAAGAAGCCAGGGTCTGTCCACCGAAGAATGCGGCTGCTGTCATCGCAATTCCGATGCAGCCACCGATCAGCATACCATATCCCATCGACTTCTGCGCGCGGCGTTCCTTGCCCGCGCCGACGTTCTGCGCAATAAATGACGACATGGACTGCATGAGTGCGGACGGAACCAGCATGACGATCGCAACGATCTTGTTGGCGATTCCGTATCCGGAAGAGGACGCAAGACGAATCGCTTCCGTCGAGCCCATTCCATTGACAAAGGACAGAAGACACATAAACGAAAACTGTGTCAGAAGCTCCTGAAATGCGATCGGCAGTCCAAGCACCAGAAACTTCTTCACCTCACCGGAAAGTCTCAGTTCCTCTCTCGTCAGATGGAACGGAAGCTCAATTTTCTTACATACAAGAATGGACAGGATCAGGCTGACTGCCTGCGCCATCACCGTCGCATAAGCTGCACCCTCCACATCCCAATGAAAGCCTGCCACGAAGATCAGATCTGCAACCACATTGACCGCACACGCGATACCGACAAACAGAAGTGGCAGTCTCGAATTACCGATTCCACGGAAAATGCTGCTGATCAGATTATATCCTATAATAAATACGATTCCTCCGCCACAGATGCGGATGTAGGCGATCGTCTTATCCATCGCAGCCGTCGGTGCCTGCATCACCGTCGCCAATGCCGGGGCAAAAGCAAGCAAAAGAACTGTCATAATCGCTGCAAGGATTGCAAACGTTACGATTGCGCCACCGATCACCTTGCTCAGCCGCTTCTCGTTATTCTCTCCGATGTAACGTCCCATCAGAACCGTGACTCCCATCGCAAGACCGTTTAAGACGAATACTACCATATTAATAAAGCTGCTTCCGGTTGATACCGCAGAGATACTCTCCTGCGTACCGAACCATCCGACCACAAGGATATCGACCGCACCGTACATAGTCTGCAGCACCAGTGCGCCGAGGATTGGCAGCATAAAACCAATCAGTTTCTGAAAAATTCCGCCGGTCGTAAAATCCATTTTATTATCCGACATTGTTTCTTCCTCCATCTTCTATTTTCCGTTCATCCAAAGCAGTTGTCATACACTGCTCCGCTATACTGTTTTGTCCATATTCAGTCTGTTAATCAAGTGCAGATTAAATTTATTGACAAGTTCCATGCATTTTTCATAAGACGCAACATCCTGCACCTGTCCCACAGAATGCGCATCGAGTCCGAGGATCACATCGTTACCGACTTCTCCCGGGATCTTCCAGAATCGTTCTGTCGGGTAATGCTTGGCTCCCGCTCCCATTCCGAGGATGTTGATCTCAAGCGGAATATTTCGTTCTTTCATCGCCGTACACAGTCTGGTCATCTCCCAGTCATATACGGATTCCATTCCCTGATAATTCATCAGATCCGGATGTGCCAGATACCTATAGCTTCCGGTATCCATGCCCTCGATCACACGATCCACATACGCACGGATGCGGCTTTCATCCTCCGTCGGAGTTCCCATATAGGGACCGTTTTCCTCACTGTCCAGAAAATGCTGTCCCATGATCAAATAATCAACACCGAGTGTGTTTACCATATTCATCTGTTCCTGATAGAATTCCGGAATGTATTCTGCCTCAAAGCCTACATAGATGCGGATATCATTTCGATATTCATCCGCGAGTTCCCGAATTGTGCGCACATAGTCCGGAGCCTGCTCCATCGTCATACGGATATGAGAAACGTATCCGTTGCGAAACGGACAAGGGATATGATCGGAGAACCCGAACTCTTTGATTCCCATTGCGATTGCAGCCTCGATGTACTCCCGCTCGGTACCGGATGCATGCTGACACCGGACGGTGTGTGCGTGATAATTTGCTGTAATAAAATTACTCATGAACTATTATGTACTTTCTGATTATTTTCCGTGCACCGCTCTATTCAAATCAAAGCGATTCAGCACGGAATTATTGTAACACAGATTTTTCTATGATACAAACAGTTACAAACTTGAGATAAAATGCTTGTCAGATTGCACAAAAGCATATAAAATAAGTTTATAAAAATTTTATTTTTTACCAAAAGGAGGGGAATAGATATGCTATTTCAAATTTACGGAAGCGGTTCCTACTGGCAGCTTCTTGGCTGGGTTATGGTCTTTGTCGGACTGATCCTCGTCAATGAGATTGCCCGCCGGACAAAATTAGGAGGTATTTTAACACTCGTTATCTTACCTGCCGCTTTAACCGTTTACTTCATCGCCATCTACATTGGCGCCGCAAGCGGTGCTGACTGGGCTTTGAATAACCAGACCTACATCCACATGAACAGCTGGTTCCATTATGCGAAGCTGTATGCCGCAACGATCGGCTGTATCGGATTCATGATGCTCAAATATAAATGGAGCATCGGTAAAACCGAGTGGTTCAAGGTTTATCCTTTCTTAATCGTTGCTATCAACATCCTGATCGCAGTCGGATCCGATATGGAGTCCGCAATCCGCGGTGCAATCGCACTCAAAGAGACAGGATCAAGCTGGTGGCTTTCTTCCGAGGGTGTATGGCTCTACGGTGGATGGTGGAACGTAGTCAACGCGATCGCCGGTGTGCTCAACATCTTATGTATGACCGGATGGTGGGGCATCTACTCATCCAAGAAAAAGGATGATATGCTTTGGCCGGATATGACATTTGCATTCATTATTGCATATGACATCTGGAACTTCGAGTATACATACAACAACCTGCCGACACACTCATGGTACTGCGGTCTTGCACTGCTTCTTGCTCCAACTTTCGCAGCAATGCTTTGGAACAAGGGTGGCTGGATTCAGAACCGTGCCAACACACTGGCATTATGGTGTATGTTCGCACAGGTATTCCCACTGTTCCAGGACAACAGCCGCTTCTCCGTTATCCCTCGCATCTATGCAGACGGATATATGGATAAGAATGTTCATCCGACACTCGCAGATCCTACCGCACAGGGTATAATCGCAATCGCTGCTTTAGCAGCAAATGTCATCGTCCTCGGTGTGATCATCAAGCGTTCGATCGAGCAGAAGAAGAACCCTTACAAGAACGAGATCTGGAAGGGTACAAAGGACTTCGAACTTGCTATGGCACGTGCAGAGGAACAGAAATAAAATCGATATTTAACACATTAAGCTGTCCGTTTTCACACGGGCAGCTTTTTTCTATTTACGGCGAAACAAAAATGTATTAACATAGAAGTGGAGTTTATACAATAGTACAAAAGTTAACACATTTTAGAAAGGGAAAATGCATGATATCATGTCCGAACTGCGGCGGTAATCTCAAATTTGATATTGCCTCCCAGCAACTCACCTGTGATCACTGTCACAGCCCGTTTGATCCTTACGATTTCGACGCTAAGACCAGTGACGCAGAAGAAGAGAAATCCTATGAAAGCAATTATGAGGTAACGATCTTCACCTGCCCGCAATGCGGCGGCGAGATCTTAAGTACCGACAATGCAGCTGCCGGATTCTGCAGCTTCTGCGGTGCCTCAACAATTCTGTACAGCCGGATCTCCCAGGAGAAGCGGCCGAACTTTATTATTCCATTTAAGAAAACAAAGGAAGACTGTAAGAATGCCTATTCCGCGAAGATGCGGCATGCGATCTTCGCTCCGAAAGAATTAAAAGATCCAAAATACATCGACAGTTTCCGCGGAATCTACATGCCATACTGGGCATTCTATCTGACGCAGAAGGGTGACTTCACACTTCCTGCCCACAAAGAATACCGGCGCGGTGATTACATCATCACGGATCACTACCAGTTGAAGGGCCATGTGGATGCTTACTATAAGGGACTATCCTTCGATGCATCCAGTTCCTTCTCCGACAACATCAGCGAGCAGCTTGCCCCGTACGATGTCAAGGGAATGAAGGCATTCACGCCGGCATACTTAAGCGGCTTCTACGCAGATACCGCAGATGTTGACGCCTATGTCTATCAGCCGGATGCGGAAGATATGATCTACGAACAGACCGAAAAAGAGGTCAAGAAAGTTCCTGCTTTCCGTTCTTTCCAGCTCGGAGACAACGGAACCACTTTCAAAACCGGAACTTTCAGCCCGAAAGTAGAATCCATCGATAGTACAATGTTCCCTGTCTGGTTTATGTCCTACCGCAAGGATGACCGTGTTGCTTATGTAACCGTCAACGGACAGACCGGTAAAGTCGTTGCCGATATTCCTGTCGATCCGAAGAAATATGTGTTGGGATCGCTGCTTCTTGCAATTCCGATTTTTGCGCTCCTGGCGCTTTTTGTTACTTTGATGCCGACCACACTTCTTGCAGTGTCAACGATACTTGCAATATTGGTCGCAATCCTGTATTCTGGCGAGTTATCGAGCATCGCGAAGAAGGATTCCGGAAGCGAGGATCGTGGTGCTTTATTCCGCAGAAACGCTTCTTCTAAGCAGGATTTCACAAACTGCGGAAACGCTCCGAATACATCGGCAAACGGAATGTCCGGCACCGCAGCGAACAATACGCAGGTAAATACCGTTTTGGTCGATACGGATAAGCATCACAATCCGCTTGTCCTTGGTATGTCCATCGTCTTGTGGGTGGAACTTGCAGCAGCCCTCGCCTTAAAGGGGCTGGCCTTCATTGGACTGTTTCAGGCGAAATATTCCGCGATCGCATGGTGTCTGATCACTGGTATTATGGCAGTCACACTCACGATTGGTTCCGGAAATACCGGAAATTCTCCTTCGAAGAAGAGTGCACGCGGATTCGCATGGACCGGTGCTGCAGTGATCTTAAGCGCAGCAATCGCAATCCTGCATCCGGTATCCGATCTGTTCTACTACGGATGTATTATTCTTACACTGATTGCAATCGGTTTATCCTTTGTGGATATTATCGAACACTATAACATCTTATCAACACGCAGACTGCCACAGTTCGACAAAAAGGGAGGTGATGACCGTGCGTAAATGGATCCATCAAATGCATACAGGCGTTCAGTACTTTGCCTGTGCATTAACACTTATACTTCTTGTTGTCGTTCAGGTAACACCTGCTTATGCGGCAGTAACCAAGACTAACAGCGATACCAACTATGAGATGATCATCGATGACGTGGCCGGCTATTTCTCGGACGATGAGATACAAAGCCTGACCGATCTCATGGCTCAGATCACAGATTATTGTAACGTAGCCGTTGTCACAACCGAGTCACATGGTTACTCGACAACCAGGCGGCTTGCGCAGACTTACTTCGATGACAGCTTCGGCATCCACGCAAGTGGTTCTGTCTTCGTGATCGACCGCGACCTCAACGAGATCTACTTATACAGCGCCGGTGATGCGTACAAAACCATTACATCCGCCCGCGCAACTTCGATCACAGACAACACATACATCTACGCAACCGCATCCTACGGACGCGACTATTACAAGTGCAGCTACGAGACCATGCGTCAGGTTCTGACACTTCTCGAGGGACGCCGTATTGCGGAGCCGATGCGTTACATCTGCAGCGCTTTGCTCGCAATTATTCTTGCCTTACTGATCAATTACTTCATCGTCATGTTCTACTCACGTTCCCGTAAGGAGAGCGACAAGGCGATCCTGGGCGGCATCTACTCCGGTGTTAATATCACGAATCCGAATGCAGTATTTACCAGCCAGTCCAAACGCTACAGTCCACCAAGCTCCAGCAGTGGTGGCGGTGGAAGCTCCGGCGGCGGTGGCGGCGGAGGAGGACATTCTTCCGGCGGTGGCGGTGGTCATTCGATCTAGCCGAATTATTGAGTTTAAATTTAATTTATGTACAAATACAAAATGCCTTAGGAAACCGTTTTTCCTAATATTTCGCAGGAAATCCGGTTGCCCGAGGCATTTCTATTTTATCCTATTTCGTTGTTTATTATTCTTCGTACATTTCGTTATATTTTCCTATCACCAGACCTGTGTTTGATGACCTACAATCCAAGAAAATTCTTCATCGGATTCACGCCTTTCGATTCTGCATAGATTTCTTCCTTGTGATCTCTCAAGTATTTCTCCAATATCGCAAGTTCTTTTTCTTCGAATCCCGATGATTTCTCAATGATGGCATCCGGCAGGATCCCATCCGCATAATCCTTGTTCCGGAAAAACGAAACACGCACGATATCTCTTCCGTCCTTTTTCAATCGTCCCGATACCATCATCTGTAGTTCATCCATCATACTGCCTCCTGATGTTTCTTCTTGCAACTTATATCGGCAACTTTCGTCTGTTCAAAACCTCAATCCGCAAATTAAGCACGACTTTTCAAGCCTATCGTCATCCAGCATGCTTTACAGTGGAATACGAAGTCCCTTCGGATAGTGGTTCTTGATCATGCCTCCGGCAAGTTTACCCCATCCGATGCTGTATCCGTCAACGGTCATCAGATACCAGCCTTTCTCGCCATCCGCCTGCAGCGTCTGTCCGTTCAGATACGCCCGCACATCCTGCGAATTTCCCGCCATATCATGTGAATGCAAGACATCCTCCGGTCGCAGTGCAAGTGCCAAAGCATGCGACGGTTCGAACCGGTTTTTCTTCATCGTTCCAAGATGCAGTCCCGGTCGCAGCACCTTAAGTCCCTTTGTGGATGGCATGTTTTCCGGTGCGAGATACAACTGCTCACCAAAACGGATCAGCCTGCCTTCCGGCTTATTGCGAAGCGCCTCTTTCGCAAAATCCAGATATTCTTTCGCATCGTGTTCCGGAATGCCTTTTTCCAGTCCCTTGGCACAGTAACCTTCATAATTCTCCGATACACTGCCTACCTTCATGAGAACCGCAAGATAATGACCCTCTCCATCCACATGATGCGGGAAAAGGCGTATCGTACGCTCCAGTCCCGGCTGCGGATCCGTTGTCCACGCCGCCACACCGGACGACATCTGTGGATAATGCATGACATCTGCAATCTCAAATTCCGGATGCTTTGCTAGAAACTGACTGATCGTGCCCTCATTCTCCTCCGGCGCAAAGGTGCAGGTCGAATAAACCATTCTTCCGCCTGGCCGCAGCATCGATGCCGCACATTCTAAAATTTCTGCCTGACGCTCCGCGCATAATGTGACATTTTCCGGACTCCACTCGTCACACGCATCTGCATTCTTGCGGAACATGCCTTCTCCGGAGCACGGAGCATCGACCATGATCCGGTCAAAATACGCTTCAAACACCTTCGCCAGCGACTGCGGGCTCTCATTCGTCACCATCGCATTCCGGATGCCCATACGCTCTATATTCTCCGATAAAATCTTTGCACGCGCCGGATGAATCTCATTGCTGATTAAAAGACCTTCCCCACGCATCGCAGCTGCAATCTGTGTGCTTTTGCCGCCCGGTGCCGCACACAGATCCAGGATCTTCTCCCCCGGCTGTGCATCAAGGTAAGCGGCAGGAGCCATCGCACTCGGCTCCTGAATATAATATACCCCCGCCGCATGATACGGATGCTTGCCCGGCGCATCCTCCTTCCCATAATAGAATCCGTTCGGCTCCCACGCAACCGGTCGAAGTGTAAACGGCGCCGCCGCCTCAAACGCATCCCGATCTGCTTTCAGCGGGTTTACGCGCAAAGCCTGATAGCGCTCCTTCTCATAACTTTGTAAAAACGCCGGGTATTCCTCCCCCAGCATCTGTTCCATTCGATCCAAAAAAGCCTGTGGAAGCATGCTTTCTCCTCCTGCTCTCATTCAAATTCATGATGTAATCTTAAGTTACATCTTCCGATACTCTTTCTCTATTATAATAGGAGTACTTTTCTTCGACAAGAAGTAAGTCCAAAATTGATTTTCGTTATTTTACACAAATTTATGGAAAAGGCACACATTATATTGGATATTTAGCAGACAGATGGTAAAATGTACTAAATACAACGGATTGTGGAAATGATTACGCAATCGTACGGAGGCACAAATTGGTAAAGCGGAAATATATGCGCACACGACAACTGAAACCGGGTATGAAACTGGATCATCCGGTCGTAGACCGTCTCGGCCGCAATCTGGTTGCCCGCGGCGCAGAACTTGACGAATACATGATTGACTCTATGGTTCAGATGGGGGTTATGAGTGTTTATATTCAGGACGGCGAGGAAGAGGAGGAAGTGAAGACTCCCCCTGCGAGCGCCGCTGCAGAAAAGAATATTGAAAAGCTTCGTACCGATGACCGTTCCAAGGTCACATTGTCCGCGAGCGTCCGTGAACGTGTCGCGCAGGGAATTCAGTATGTATACAGCAATACCAGTTCTCCGGAAATGGTACAGGCAACCGACACGATCGCTTCCGATCTGCTCTCTGCCATCAACGAGAACGACGCGATCGCGATCGATATCTCCACACTCAAGACAAGTGATGAATACACCTTCAAGCACAGTGTCGATGTTGCAACCATCGCTATGATCGTCGCCAAGCAGCAGGGACTTTCCCAGGCACAGATCCATGAGATCGGTGTCACCGGTCTGCTCCATGATGTCGGCAAGACCAAGGTTCCACTTGAGATCCTCAATAAACCGAGCCGGCTCAACGAAGCAGAATTTACCGTTATGAAGCAGCACTCAGTGTACGGTTACCACATTATCAAGGATCGCCCGGAGGTTTCCCCGCAGATTGCACTCGGTGTATTACAGCATCACGAGAAGATCAACGGTTCCGGTTATCCGATGGGGGTCGGAGAGGACAAGATCTGCCCTTATGCCAAGATTCTGTCTGTGGCCGATATTTACGATGCACTCGTTACTGAACGCCCATACAAGGCGGCATACTCGCAACGAGATGCCGTCGAAATGATCATGTCCATGACGATGGAACTTGATATTACAGCAATGAAAAGCTTCTTGGAGAGCATGATCCTCTATCCGGTTGACAGTATCGTAGAACTTAGCAACGGGGAGAAAGCACGTGTTGTCCGCAATATACCGCATTACATTCTTCGTCCGACCGTGGTAGGCTTAGAGAGTGGCAAGGTATATGAACTCGGTGAAGACCTGAATTGTGCAAGCATTATTATCCTGTAACTACAATTTTCTGCATTAAAATTTAATCTAGTTTTTATTAATAAAGCATGTCTGCACTTAGCAAATAATTGCCAAGTATCGACATGCTTTCTTTTTCAGCTTATATGATACTAAGAATCTTATGGCAGCATATGATCTGCCGCAAGATAAAGCCGGTACCACTCTTCTCTGGTAAGTGTCACATGACTTCCATCAATGATCTCCTGCATATGCTTTCTGCTTGTCGATCCTGCGATCATCTGGATTCCCGCCGGGTGACGAAGGATCCATGCAGTTGCAATGCCGGATGGTGACACATTGTATTTGTCCGCCAGTTCATTCAATACCGCATTCAGCTTCGGATATTTCTCCTCATTTCCAATAAACACACCTTCAAAAAAGCCATACTGGAACGGAGACCACGCCTGAATCGTGATATCATTCAGTCGGCAGTAATCCAATACGCTTCCGTCACGATCTACTGCCCCTTCCGATGCCATATTCACTTCCATTCCATTTGTAATCATATTCGAGCAAGGAATGCTGAGCTGTAACTGATTGATCTCGATCGGCTGCTTCACATAACGCTTCAGCAATTCAATCTGCATCGGTTTCTGGTTCGATACACCAAAATGACGCACCTTACCGGATTTCTCCAATTCATCAAACGCAGCCGCAACCTCTTCCGGCTCCACCAGTGCATCCGGTCTGTGCAATACAAGTGCATCCAGATACTCCATATCCAATCTTTTTAAGATTCCGTCCACGGATTCCAGAATATGTTTCTTCGACAGGTCATACATAACGCCAGGAACGATACCACATTTCGATTGTACGAAAATATTTTCTCTCTTTACATCTGTCTCTTTGAATGCCTTACCAAATAATGTCTCACAGTTTCCACCGCCATAGATGTCCGCATGGTCAAAATACGTCAGTCCCTGTTCCACACAGAATTCGATGTGCTGTACAAGTGCAGGGATCTCCATGCTGTCGATGCGCATACATCCCACCGCAATAGAAGGAATCTTTGTGTTTGTCTGTTTTAATTGCAATTCCCGCATATCCGTTCTCCTTTATATGTAAATTAATTTTTGATATAATTTTCATTCTCGTTAACTTTATCTAATTTTATCCAAATATCAGTCTCATGCACACAGTCCCACAATAGCAACACGATCACTCCGGCAGATACTGCGTATAGATATCCACATGATCATAGATGCATCTCCAGCTTGATGTTGATCCCGCCGTCACAACTAGATACTCCGTGCCATTCTTGTCCGTTGCCATACTCGCCGCACAGCTTCCGGACTGCGAGACGAAACCGGTTTTCGCACAAAGCACCGTACCATGTGTATCCTTATCCTCAATTCTGCGAAGGAACAAATTCGAGATGCGAAGTCCATCCGGATGCTGCTTCGTCTTCTCCGTCGTATAAATATGCTCGGAAAGCACCTGCCTGCACCACTCATTGTCCGTTGCCGCCTTCAGAATGACAGCCATATCATACGGCGTCGTATAATGATTCTCGTCATACAATCCAACACAATTCGTAAAATGGGATGTCTCCGACAATCCAAGCTCGTCCAGCTTCTCATTCATCATATCGACAAATGCCTCATGCGAGCCTGCTACATAATTTGCAAGCGATACCGCAGAATCCGCTCCGGACGGTAAAATTGTTCCGTAAAAGAGGTCTCTGACTGTAATCGGCTCATCCAATTCGAATCCGGTGTTGCTGCAGTCGTTCACATAACTGTAATCTGCCACTTCCTTCGTCAGCTTTACCTTATCATCCAGCTGATCCTCCGAAATATGTTCCGCAGCAACCAATACTGTCATCACCTTCGTCATAGAAGCCGGAACGATACGCTCTCTTCCGCCTCTCTCCGCCAGAATCTCACCGGTATCCGCATTGATCAGGATTCCATGCTTGCTTACCACAGTCTCCGGCAAATCCGCGGTCTGATCCGTCTCATGTGCTTCGAAGCTCCACGGTTCCTCCATCGGTTGCTCCGTCTCGGTAGCCTGCAGCTGTTCGCTTGCCATTTCCGTTGCGGAAGGAATCTCTCTCGGATTAATCTTATCCTTCTGCTTCACAACCACTGTAATCAACACAATCAGGCTGACAAGCGCCACCACGCCAATCGTACCATATCTGCGTATCATCATGCTTCTGCGCTTCTCTTCACGCATCCGCTCCGCACGTTCCTTGCGCGCCTTGTGGCGTTCCGCTTCACGCTGTTCCTCCTCGGTTGCCGCATCATATATCTCGTTCGTTCTGTTTTCGTCGCTCATTTTTGTTCCTTTTCTATTTCTGATTCCGATTTTGTACGTAAATAATTACGATTTCTTTGTCATATCATATGGTGTTGCTTACAGTAGTGATAAATTCCATCCTCTGCAACATCACCACACACATCGTCCGCAACAGCCTTCAGCTCATCCGATCCATTCCCCATTGCAACTCCGTGCCCAACCGCTTCGAGCATCGCAATGTCATTATTTCCGTCGCCAAAAGCGATTGCCTCCGACTTATCGAATCCATAATACTCCAGCATCTTCGCCACGCCAACACCTTTACCACCGTCTGCCGGGATCACATCCACCGCGCAGTCCCACCATGCTGTAATCTTCGCCTGCGCAACGCCTTTCAGCAGCTTCGGACGTTCCTCCATGGAACAGCCGAGCATAATCTGGTGAATTTCCTCGTTCTCTGCAACCTCTTTAAAATCATCTGCAACCTCTACGTCCAGCTTCGCGAACGCATAATACGTCACAAGATCCTCATCACTTCCATTCGCCACCAATCGTTTCTTCGTCGCGATCGACACCGGTCTTCCCATGTTGGTCGCATTCTCGATCAGCTTATGTACGTCCTCTTGGGGAATCGGATTATCGAAGATTGCTTCCTTCCGATTGTAGCAATAGGATCCGTTAAAGGTGAGATATGCATCAAAATCCACGCCGTCGAAATGCGGCAAAGTAAGAGGTGCACGCCCCGTCGCAATACAGATGATAATTCCATTCTTCTGCAACTGGTTCAGTGTCTCACGCATTTTATCCGTAATCTCTTTATGTTCAAATTCCAAAATCGTTCCATCTATATCAAAAAAAGCAATCTTAATCTTGTCCATCGTCACTCCTTATACCAATCTATTCATTTCGTTATCTTCTGATATTTTTACAAACAAATGAGACTATCACTGCCACCATCATTCCCACAATAGCTCCGATTGCATTCTTCCCTGAATCAATCCAGGAAAAATGCCGTCCCATAATCAATGGTTTCGACACTTCGTCCAGCCAACACAGCGGCAGAACCAGAAGTCCCCACCACAAAGGCTTCTTCCACAGAATCAAACTTATGCCACAGCAAAACGTAATCAGGAAGAAAAGCACATAATGGCATGCCGACCGCAGAAATACATCACTCACGCCAAGGAATGCGGCAATCCGTGAACTCTCCATTCCGCTGATGTCTCCCTGCTGGTGCGACAACCATACTGCCACAAGCAATATCACAATTGTAAAAATCGGAAATGCATATTTCAAAAACGTTTTCACTGTAACACTCCAATTTATCAAATCTCTTCAACAAAATAATCCGCTATACCAATATTCTTAGTATAGCGGATTCATAATAAAATTACAATTTTGTTTTACGCATCTCTATTCATTATAATTTTCAGTCAAAATTTCATCCGAGACACTAATATGGCAACTATGTGTCTTGCCTCCAAACGCAACTGTAATATCTGCTTCTCCTGCACCCACAACCTCAAACGCAATCTCATTATCCTCCGTCCAAAGGATCTCAACCACATCCGGGTTTGAAGACTCTGCCGATACACTATAATAATCCAGCAAATCCTCATCTACGTCTTCAATATAAATAGACTGCAACGACCAATCACTCGTGCTCAGATTCATTTGTGTCTGTGACAAAGTAAAATCATCCACCTTTGGTTTCTCTACAACAACTTTACAAACGTAAGTTTTTCCATGGACCTTTGCCTTAATTGTTGCTTTACCAGGTTCTTCCGCATACACCTTATCTCCGTCCACATCACAGACTTCATAATCCGACGTATACCAGGTCACCTCATGCTTACAGCCCTTCAAGGTCAGTTTCTTTTCGTCCCCTATTTTCAAAGTAAGGCTTGTAGCCGTAATACTCGGGTTCTCAACCGTCACCTTACATTTCACGCTTTTGCCGCCACAAGTCGCTGTAATCGTCGCTTTTCCAGCTCCTTTTGCCGTAATCTTTCCGCTCGATGAAACGGTCGCAACCACTTTCTTATTGCTTGTCCACTTCACCTTGCCCGTCGCATTCTTCGTGCCGATAGTCTTACTCTTTCCCTTCAACAAGAAAACAGATGTTATCTTCAGCTTAAATGGCGCAGCCTTCGGAGCATTATGTTTTGTCGCCTTCGAAGAGGAACTAGATGAACTGCTACTTGATCGATATCCTCCCGAATTACCGAAACATTTCTTACAGGCCGTAAGTCCACGCGCCAACGCCGACGAAAGCGTCGAGGCATAATAATTTCCACGCCCACATTTGTGTGTATGATACTTGCTGCCGGTCGGCGTCACATAAACCGTAGTCTCCGCATAAACCGGAGTCAACGTATATGTGTCACCAATTGGAATTGCAATCATAACCAACGCAAGCACAAAACTCACGATACCACGTTTTATCATCTTCATAGTAAACGCCTCCTCATATCTTAAGCAGCTTTGTTTCAATATACATACTATCCATTTTTAGTATACTATATTTCTGCCAAAAGCTCCAGCAAACTGACAACTTAGTTTACCGTAATCTCAAACGCAAATCTTTTCTCGATCATCTTCAAATATCGCTCATTGTAGCTTGCTGCCACAAGCATCGGCGCATACGCATCTCTTCCGCTGATATTAAACATATATGGGAAATCACGAAAATGTTCCGTATACTGCTCCGCAAAATCTAAGATTCCTCTCTGAATCTCCCTGATTCCGTCCTGATTCTCATCGTATTTACCAAACTCCAGCGTAATATCAAGATTTCTAAGATACACCTCTGTTCCACCCTTATTCCAGCTTCCATTGTGAAAGCCTTTAAAGGAAGGCGTCGGTGAAGAAAGCAACAACTCCCAGAACACATTGTAGTCCTTGTTCGGATCATGTTTCTTAAACAAATCACGATTATCTGCGCCTGAATACAAATACGATACCAGCTTTCCAGACTGCAGAAATGGATCCGACGCATCCGGTTCCGCATTATGTATCGTATTCGTTCCCGCAATGATTCCAACAATTTCACAATCCATATTCCAAACCTTGTTCACAAGATGTGATAAAGATAGTGCTCCGCTTCCCGCCCAGCCAATATCAATCGCCGCAACCTTCCTGCATCCATCCAAAATATTCCGATAATACTTTTCCGCTGCAAGTTGCTGCTCATGGTAGCAGGCAATCACCTTATCCCACTTCGCCTCAATGAATCTTCGCAACAGATAACCGTTCTGATCTGTCAGTTCATCGTCCTCTCGTAAATCAACAAACTTCTGATTCTTCTCATACACATGTTCCATCTGCCACTTCATCCAGATTCCATGCCAATCGGAAAATTCCGCCGTCAGCACGTCCAATTCCATCGCATGCAATGCCTGTCCAATTGTGACATCCTGATTGACCTTATGGTCAATAAATCTTCTGAAATAGTCGTGCCGATCTTCCTCTGCCATCAATTTCGTTGCAGCTTTTCTGGACCAATATACATACTCCGTCGGATCATCCGGATATAACTTAGAATAAACTTTGCGTAACGCGTCCCCATCCCTCGCCAGGAAAAGCAGCTTATCCAAATGATGCAGCTTAAAATACTCATGTACAAAGTGGCAATAGCCCAAAACAAATAATCCACCATATAGGTAGCCATACTCATAATCCAAACTATAATTTCCAGAACCATTATATAAATGATTGGATACCAGACCCCGGTACGCACCGCCAATCATTGATGACATATCCATCGGACGGTATAAAAGAATATTCTTGTTCACATTCTGATACGGCATAATATCCAGTCCGCACACCTTCGCCATCTTGTGATCACTGTGCGGATTGTCTCCGATGTGTACAATATCTTTATTATTGCAGGCGGAATTGTTCGTCCCGGAAATATCTTTTCCCGGTTGAACTTTTCCCTTCAAAGATTTACCATACAGATCATACATCACATGGCGAAAAAGTGATCCATCCTTTACTTCATAAACAGGCACACCAAAGTTCGTTGCATAATGCACCTGATATCCTCTTTCTTGAAGAAGTTTGACATTATTTAATTCAAATTGAGACAAGAAACCACTTGTCGTGGTTATAATCAAAACCTTACTCATTCAACATTATCCCTTGTTATTTGCAGCATTTTCTCTTAGGTTTTACTATGATGTCAAAGTTTTATATTTATCATTCTAAATAATAGCACTTTACATCGTTTTGTCAGATATAACTATACATTTATGGTTATTATTACTGTACATTAAATTTTGTTTTTTCTGTTGTCAACTCTTCTTTATCGTCTCTGATTATTCACATTCACTTATTATCTTATAGAATATACATAATTGTTAGACAACTTTAATAAATTTTTAGATTTTGGAGATTATTAATGAAGAATTCTTTATATGAACGCATTCACGATCTTCGTGAACGATCCGGAATGACGCAGACCGATCTTGCACTACGCATGGGTGTGACAAGGTCCGGTGTTAACGCATGGGAAATGGGCATTTCTAAACCAACTCTTGACAATCTGGTTACTCTCAGCAGAATCTTTCACACAACAACCGATTATCTCTTAGGCATCGACAAAGAAGATACCGTTGTAATCACAGATTTCACCGTAGAAGAAAAAGAACTTATTATGCGAATGGTTAATTATATGGAAGGTGTTCATAATATGAATTCCAAGAATGCCGCAAAATCAACACATCCTTACACCCCATCGGAAAAGAATAGCCAGAAATAAAAATGCAAAAAAATCCCGGAAGCCAGGCTTCCGGGATAAAATCTTTGATATATACTCCGATAAGAGAAATTATCTCTTTGAGAACTGTGGTGCTCTACGAGCTGCTTTGAGACCGTATTTCTTACGCTCTTTCATACGTGGATCTCTTGTTAAGAATCCAGCAGCCTTAAGTGTAGGTCTGTACTCAGCGTCTACCTGAAGTAATGCACGAGCGATACCGTGTCTGATTGCTCCAGCCTGTCCTGAGTATCCGCCACCGCGTACGTTTACTAATACGTCAAACTTGTCAACTGTCTCAGTTGCAACTAATGGCTGACGAACAACAACCTTAAGTGTCTCAAGTCCTAAATACTCGTCAATGTCTCTTTTATTGATTGTAATCTTTCCTGTTCCAGGTACTAAATATACTCTAGCAACAGATGATTTTCTTCTTCCTGTTCCGTAATACTTTGTAGTAGCCAATGTCATTTACCTCCCTCTGATTAGAATGTTAAAGCTTCTGGCTTCTGAGCTGCATGCTTGTGATCTGGTCCAGCGTATACGAATAACTTAGTATACATCTGACGTCCCAGAGGTCCCTTTGGAAGCATTCCCTTAACAGCGTACTCGATGACACGCTCAGGATGCTTGTTGAGCATCTCCTTAAGAGTTGTCTCCTTCATTCCTCCAACGTAATCAGAGTGACGATAGTAAACTTTCTGCTCTAACTTCTTACCAGTAACCTTGATCTTCTCAGCGTTAACAACGATTACATAATCACCGGTATCGATGTGTGGTGTGAAGATTGCTTTATTCTTTCCTCTTAATACCTTAGCAACTTCTGATGCTAAACGTCCTAATGTCTTACCTTCAGCGTCTACTACATACCATTTTCTATCGATGGTAGCAGGACTAGCCATAAATGTTTTCATGGGTTTTCCTCCTTGATCAATGTTCCATAACTTCTGCGAACAATCTGAAGTCTCGTAATGTCCGGACGCTACTTCTTTGTTCGGCTTCTATATAGTTTAAATGCTCGCCGGGGCTTTGGCTTACATTTACGTACTATCACAGACTTACATATTATATTACCTGATAATTCTTATGTCAAGATTTTCTTGATGAATTTTTGTGAATTTATGTGTATAAACTCGCCGTGCTCCACTCGAAAAATCTTCGATTTTTCTCGTTGCTAACGTTCATACTCTAATCCGATCATCGTCAGCCCGTGCGCTGGAGCGGTCGGTCCCGCTGCACTACGATCACACGCTGCAAGAATGTCCTTAATTGACTCCGGTTCTAACTCACCGCAGCCGACCTTGATCAACGTTCCTGCGATAATACGGACCATATTGTATAGGAATCCATTTCCGGTAACAGAGATTGTAATGATATCGTTCTCCCGCGTGACCTCGCAGCGGTAGATTGTCCGCACACTGGTCTGCGACTGTGCGTTCGCTGCGCAAAAGCTTTTGAAATCATGCTCACCGACCAGATACTGCGCCGCCTGCTGCATCTTCTTATCATCCAGCGGATGGTGATAAAAATAAGTATCGAGTCTTCTAGTCGGCATACGGAAGCGTCGATTCAGGATCCGGTATTCATACGTCTTGCGGCTCTTCGAGAAACGCGGATGAAACTCCTCATCCACCTCGCAGGAATCCTGTACGACAATATCCTCCGGCAGTCTCTGATTGACTGCGTAACTGATCTTCTCCGCAGGCATCCTTGTATTCGTATCGAAAATGCATACGTTACCGAGTGAATGCACACCCGCATCCGTGCGGCTCGCTCCGGTCACTTTGATTTCTTCTCCGAGAAGTGCCGACAACGCTTCATTCAATTTCTGTTCTATTGTGACACCGTTCGGCTGGATCTGCCAGCCGCAGTAATTCGTGCCATCGTACGCCACGATCATTTTCACGCGCATCTCAGGCACCTCCTACTGTGGCCAAGGCAGCACGATTCTTGCTGCGATCACAAGCACAAGAAACGCGATCACGATTACATAAGCCACATGATCATTCTTCGTGTAACGAAGCGGCTTCATCTTCGTGCGTCCTTCGCCTCCATTGTAGCAACGGGCTTCCATCGCCATCGCCAGATCATCCGCGCGCCGGAATGCCGACACGAAAAGCGGGATCAGAAGCGGAATCATATTCTTTGCTTTCTGGATCAGATTGCCATGTTCGAAATCGGCGCCACGCGCCATCTGCGCTTTCATGATCTTGTCCGTTTCCTCGATCAGGATTGGGATAAAACGCAAAGCGATCGACATCATCATCGCGATCGCATGCACCGGAACATTGATCCGGTTGAGTGGCGATAACGCCTTTTCCAATCCGTCCGTCAGCTGGTTCGGTGTCGTTGTCAATGTCATCAGTGATGTTCCGATGATCAGATAGACCAGGCGGATCGTCATAACGACTGCATTTGCAATACCGACACTTGTCACATGAAACGGTCCCCAGCTCCAGTATTCCGTTCCGCTCGGCGTAAACACGAGATTGAAAAACGAAGTCAGAAGCAAAAGCACGATGATTGCCTTCAGCCCCTTGACAATGTACTTGAACGGCACCTTTGATGCCTTCACCATATAGACTAACATTCCCGTAATAAGTGCCAGTCCCAATACGCCGCGAAATACAAACAGCGCAATAATATATACAAATGTTGAAAAAAGCTTTACGCGCGGGTCCAGTTTATGGATGGCGGAATCCGCCGGATAATACTGGCCCAGAGTAATATCTCTTAACATAATTTCTCCTTACTTGTGAAGTGCCGCCAGTATCGACTGTGCAGCCTCTTTGACCGTGGTAGCTCCGGTGTCGACCGGAAGTCCCTTCCCGGCAAGTTCGTTCATTAAATAAGTAACCTGCGGGGCAGCAAGACCAACCGCCTCAAGTTCCTTGTAGTGTGCATAGACTTCCTTCGGCACACCGTCATACATGACTTCTCCCTGGTTCATAACGATCAGTCGCTCCACGTACTCCGCAACATCTTCCATGCTGTGTGATACAAGAATGATCGTGATACCAAGTTCCTTGTGCATCTTCGACACAAGACCTAAGATCTCGTCACGTCCCGCCGGATCCAGCCCCGCGGTCGGCTCGTCAAGGATCAGTACCTCCGGCTTCATCGCAAGCACACCCGCGATCGCCACGCGGCGCTTCTGTCCACCGGACAGATCAAACGGCGGCTGATAATACAAATCCTCCGGGAACCCGACATTCTGCAACGCCTCGAACGCACGAAGCTCTACTTCCTTGCGATCGAGTCCCTGATTCTTCGGTCCGAAACACACATCCTCAAAATTGGTCGTCTCGAAAAGCTGATGATCCGGATACTGGAACACCAGACCAACCTTATTGCGGAGCTTCTTCATATCATAGTCTTCGTCGTAGATGTCTTCACCGTCCACATAGATATGACCGCTCGTGGCACGCAGAAGTCCGTTCAAAAGCTGTGTCAGCGTCGACTTTCCGGAACCGGTGTGTCCAATGATTCCGATAAACTGTCCCTCTTCAATCTGTAAGTTGATATCTTTGAGAGCCTGGATCTGATACGCAGTGCCCTCACTGTAACTGTAATTTATTTTATCAAGTATAATTGATGCCATCTCATACCTCAGGGCGATTCCCTCAACACACATTGTGTAAGTTCGTGATTCACCTTTCATAGCCTTATAATTTTACGCCAGTTTCATAATCTCATCCACGAGTTCTTCTCTCGTCAGAATTCCCGCCGGAATCGGCAGTCCCGACTTACGCAGTTCATCCGCAACGAGAGTCGCCTGCGGCACATCCAGACGATGCTCCTTGAGCTTGTCCACCTGTGAGAAGATTTCGCGCGGCGTTCCGTCCATGATAATTTTGCCTTTTTCCATGACGTAGACATAATCCGCATCCACGACTTCTTCCATATAATGCGTGATCAGCAGAATTGTAACGCCCTTCGTCTTGTTAAGTTCGTGTGCAGTAGCGATGACTTCTTTACGTCCGTTCGGATCGAGCATCGCCGTCGGCTCATCGAAAATGATGCATTTCGGCTCCATCGCCACAACGCCTGCAATCGCAACACGCTGCTTCTGTCCACCGGAAAGCTTGTTCGGCGAATGCTTGCGATACTTCGTCATTTCAACCGCTGCAAGACTCTTGTCCACGCGCTCCCAGATTTCATCTGTCGGCACGCCGATATTTTCCGGACCGAATCCGACATCTTCCTCAACCACGCTCGCAATAATCTGGTTGTCCGGATTCTGAAACACCATGCCTGCGGTCTTTCTGACCGGGATCGTATTCTCCTCATCGAGCACATCCATGCCATCCACCCAAAGGGTTCCCTCATTTGGTGTCAGTAAAGCGTTAATATGCTTCGCAAGTGTCGACTTGCCGGAACCATTATGTCCGAGGATTGCGATAAACTGACCTGCTTTCACATCTAGATCCACATGGTCCAAAGCGGTCGTGATCGATTCCACATTGCCTTCCTCATCTCTTCGGAAGAATTCATGTACTACGCCTTTTGCTTTAATAATTCCCATCTTATTCATCCCAGCTCAGTCTATGGAGCTGTCCTTCCAACTTCATATGGTCAAAATGATTCTGGCGCAACGCCTCGTATAGCACGATTGCAACCGAATTTGACAGATTTAAGGAACGCGTCTCTCCGATCATCGGGATGCGCACGCACGTATCCGGATTCGCTTTCAGTATCTCCTCCGGAATGCCCGCGCTCTCCTTACCGAACATGATAAAACAGTCCGGCTCATACTGAACATCCGAGTAGACATGTCTGCCTTTGGTCGTAGCGTAATAAATCTTTGCGCCTGGATTTCTTCGGCAGAAATCGTCCCAGTTCTCATAAGTTGTCACATCCAGATCCTTCCAATAGTCCATGCCCGCACGCTTCAAGTGCTTCTCAGACAAGGAGAATCCAAGTGGCTCGATCAAGTGAAGCTTCGTGCCGGTCGCCACGCAGGTCCGCCCGATATTGCCTGTATTTGCCGGAATCTCCGGCTCATGTAAAATGATATTTAACTCTGCCATATTACATCCTTACTTTGCTTCTTTTTCTGCACGAAGCTCCGTGATAAATTCCTCCACACGCTCCAATGCAACCTTTAAATCTTCCAGTGAATATGCGTAGGAGATTCGCAGGAATCCCTCACCCGAACGGCCGAATGCCGTACCAGGAACGACCGCAACCTTCTTCGTCTGAAGCAGGCGGTTCGCGAACTCATCCGAAGTCATACCAAATTCCTTAATGCATGGGAACACATAGAAAGCGCCAAACGGCTCAAAGCAGTCCAGTCCCATCTCTTTGAAACGCTGCATCAGATAACGTCTTCTCGCATCGTACTGCTCACGCATCATTGCAACATCCTCATCTCCGTTGCGCAGCGCCTCGATTGCCGCATACTGGCTGGTCGTCGGTGCACACATGATTGCAAACTGGTGAATCTTGAGCATCTGCTTCAAGATTGGAGCCGGTCCGCACGCATAACCGAGTCTCCATCCGGTCATCGCATGGGACTTCGAGAATCCGTTGACCACGATCGTGCGCTCCTTCATTCCCGGAAGGGATGCGATCGATACATGATTCTCCAGATAAGTCAGCTCACAGTAGATCTCATCACTGAGCACATACAGATCATGCTTCTTAACAACTTCCGCCACTGCCTCGAGATCTGCCCTCTCCATGACCGCACCGGTCGGATTGTTCGGGAAAGGCATAACGAGCAGCTTGGTCTTCGGCGTGATTGCTGCCTCAAGTTCCTCTGCCGTCAGACGGAACTCATTCTCTGCCTTCAGTTCAATAATGACCGGCGTTCCGTTTGCAAGAACACAGCACGGTACATAGGATACATAACTCGGCTGCGGAATCAGTACTTCATCGCCCGGATCCAGCATCGCGCGCATCGTGAGATCAATTGCCTCACTTCCTCCGACCGTCACGAAAATTTCCTTGTTGTAATCATAATGCAGATCAAATCTGCGATCGAGATACTTCGCGATCTCAATCTTTAAATCCTTTAAACCGGCATTGGACGTATAGAACGTTCTGCCTTTTTCCAGGGAATAGATTCCCTCATCCCTGATATGCCACGGGGTATCGAAATCCGGCTCGCCGACACCGAGTGAGATTGCATCGTCCATCTCACTGACAAGGTCAAAAAACTTACGGATACCCGATGGCTCGATTGTCTTAATTGTCTTTGATAACGGGTCTCTCATTATGCCATCATAATCCTTTCATCTTTTGCTTTCGGAGCCATAATCGTTCCGTGGTCCTTATATTTCTTCAGAATAAAATTCGTCTTTGTGCTGAGCACCTGATCCAATGCGGAAAGCTTGTCGGATACAAACTGGGAGATCTCGCGAAGTGTTCTTCCCTCAAGTGTTACCATCAGATCAAATCCACCGGAGATCAGGTAAACCGAATTCACTTCCGGATAATTGTAGATACGCTCCGCAACCTTGTCGAATCCCATACCTCTCTGTGGTGTTACACGTACCTCGATCAGCGCGGTCACTTTCTCAACGCCCGCCTTATCCCAGTTGATCAGTGTGTGGTATCCGCAGATGATACCTTCCTGCTCCATCGCTTCCAGCTCGTTCATGACAGAAGCCTCATCGACACCAAGCATGAGTGCAAGGTCTTTGAGGTCGATTCTGCTGTTCTTCTCTATAAAAGTTAAAATTTTTTCTCGCATATATATTGTCCTCCTACAATTTCGGGAATGTGTGTCCATAACAGTTTGGCCTGCCGACAAACCGGGCGATACATCAAAGATGTACCGCAGTCGACGCTACATGATAAGTTTTCTTCGAAAACTTACCACAACTCATCCGTCTGTGTGGTCTCTAAAAATCTTCTCTCATCTCCATTGATCAGCACACGGTCGTTGCTGTCTGTCGCCTTACCGACGATCGTCGCATCGCCTCCCGCCAGCCTTATCGCATGCACCAAAGCGTTACCATCCTCCGCCGCCATCACCGCGGCTCCACCGGACACAAGCTTATATGGATTGAGATCGAAAAATTCACAGATTTCCACCGTCTCCTGACGGATTGGAATCTTCTTTAGATCAATTTCAAGTCCGACGCCGGAGCTTTGCCCCATCTCCCAGAGTGCACCAAATACACCGCCTTCCGAGATGTCATGCATCGCTGCAACGCCAGACTTTGCGGCGACTGCAGCCTCCGAACGAATCGAAAGATAATCGATAAAACGCTTCGCGCGGTCGATAAAAGGAGCCGCGTAGCGTCCTGATAGTTCCTGTTCATGCTGCGTGGCAAGGATTGCCGTACCTTCCAAAGCAATCTGCTTCGTGATCAGAATATCCATGCCAGGCTTAACCGTTCCCGCTCCAATCCGCTTTTCTTCGGCAACCGTGCCGAGTGCCGTCACCGTCACGACCGGCTCATTTACCACCCGGACAACTTCTGTATGCCCGCCGAGTACCGCGATTCCTTCCTTCGCGCATACGGTATCAATCATCTTCACCCACTCGCGAAGTTCATTCTCATTCGCAGAGGTCGGGAGAAGAAGGTTGACCATAATGCCGTATGCTTCTGCGCCGCTGCAGTACAGATTATTGAGTGCCGCATAGACACTGAGCATCGGATTCATCGAGCCGCCTAAGCAACGTGTCGCCATCGCGCTGACAACCGAAGTGCCTTCTGCGGCGGAATCCGGCATATGAATATCCGCACCAGCCGGAGACTTTCCAGCCTGTACATCAATTCCGCCTGCGCATTCCCGGTTCAACTGTGCCGCTGCATAATCCGCACCAATCTGTGGTTTCGTGACAATATGCGTTGCCATCGTTTCACCCGATGTTGCATTTTCTGTCACATGATCCGTATGAAGTTGTTTGAGTACGGATCGCTTCAGTACCGATTCCGATAACTTTCCAGCTTTCATATCTTCACCCTATGATAGTCTTTTAGGCTGCCCCCGGAAGCGGATAGCAGCCTTATGATTTCTTTATTTCTTAGTTTGATGACTCCTCAGAATCACTTTTGGAAGAAGTATTGTCTGATTTATTGTCAGCTTTGTTGTCCGACTTATTCTCATCGGAAGAATCGTCTTTCTTCGAATCGTCCTTCTTGTCATCATTCTTCTTATCGTCTGAATCCGAAGTATTCTCCTGATCCTTCTTATCTTCCTCTTCCTTCTTCGACTCTTCATCAGTCTTCAAAGAAGAGGCGGCGCTTCTTACCTTCGCCTCATCGCCGGTTGCCACCGCTTCCTTTAACGCTGCAAGTGTCTCCTTATTGGCTCCCTTCGTTCCGATTGTAATGATTTTCGGAGATGCCTGATAATTACTCTTGTTGAACAGATCGCGGCTCTGCTGCTCTCCATCTACTTTCACGATCTTCCAAAGCTGCGCAACACATCCGGTATGTGCACTCTGGTCTACGCTCCAATAACCGATTGCAAGGCTGGAATCCAGATTAAACTTTGTCTCCGGATCCGTTGTAGAAACCGTCTCACTCTCGAAGGAGAGTTCCCGGTTTGCAGGACGCGTCTCCTTGCCATATACGTTGAAATAGATCACTCCGCCACTACAATATCCCTCGATATAAACCGGAGCATCCAGATTATTCTTAAAACGAAGATCCTTGTAATCTCCTGCAATAGCCGCATCCATGGACGGCTGTACATACGATACAAGCATCGAATGGTTAAAACGCATCGTAATCTCAAGTTCCGCACGAATGACTGCATTATATAAAGTCGTTGCCACCTGACAGATTCCTCCACCGAATGACTCGACCGTTGTTCCGTTCTGGTACGCACCTGCAAGTTCGTAGCCGTTCTCCTGCGTAAACGGGCTGACCGTCTTCGCCATATCAAAGGAATCTCCCGGATAGAGGATGGTCCCGTTGATCTTACTGCATCCGTTCGTCACATTCTTCGCACGCCCGGCACCCGAAGTGCTGAAATCTGTCGAGAAGCTTCCAAGCAGATCTGTCACCTGTGCCAGTTCTTCCTCGTTTCCGCGAGGCTCTACCACGTCTGTAACAAGCTCGATCTCATTATTTGTTCCGTCCCATTCCTCTGCAAGGAAATCGTTGATTGCGTAGACCGAATCAACAATGTTAACTTCCACACCTTCTTTGCCTTTTACAAATTGAAAAGCACCATTCTCGCGTGTCAATCCATTATCAACTGCTGCAACACTGAGTTTGTCGGAGTCCTTATATAATTTCTGTGCAGTTGCCTGTTTGTCCACACTCAGATGCATATCTAAAACAACCGGCTGCTTCTTGAGATCTTCTGTTGTCTTATAACGATTGATCAGGCTGCCTGCGCGTCCTAATGCAACCGCCTCCGTCACTGCCGTATTCACATCCGCTGACACACCCATATCCTGTGCCGTCATAGAAACAGAACCAGACTCACCCTTCAATGTAAATGTCGTATCCATCAGACCTGCAACATATTCTTCCACAGCAGACTGCGCCTGCTTTTCCGTCATGCCGCTGACATTCACATTGCCAATATATACGCCATCTGCGATTGTCACACCTTCCGCTGCCTTCACCGGATGAATGTTCGTCATCAGACAGATTGCTCCTACTGCTGTCAGTAATACTCCTAAACGCTTCAAATTCTTCATCTTATATCCTTTATAAATCTCTAAATTTGTTTGTCTGACTTCCTATTTTAACACAAACCTTCGCTTTTTCAAGATTTGCTGCTTTAAAACATGATCAGCGATGAGATGATCGAAGTAACCAGCATGGTTGCGATCACGACCAAAGCGACCACTGCGATCAGACGTTTCTTTCTCTGTTGGCGATTTAATTTACTCATAGTATTCACCTCTTCCGCAAAATCAGTTATAATTTCTATATACCTATTATATTAAGAAAGGAAATGCGCTATGTTCACATTCTTACTTATATTTATCATATTTCTGATTATCTTAAATGTAACGATCCGCAAAAATGATTCCAGGCAGACCAAACGCGAGGAAGATTTCTGGGGACAGGAACGTGCAGCGAATTTCGCCAGACGCAAAGATATCAGTAATCTTGAATATCTTACCATACCAGCGGAGAAAATACCACACAACCTTCACACCGAAGCGGAGGAAATTCTTGTCAATCTCTCCAATTGTAAGATGCTAAACCTCGCCGGAATCACCAATACCGAGCTCAAATTAACTTACGGCGCCGCCAATCTGGAGGAGCTTTCGGAATACGATGACAATTTTACCCGCTTTGTGCAGGCTGTATCTGCTTACGGCACCGAGCTTGCCGAAGCCGGACAGACCAGTGACGCCCGTGAACTTTTGGAATTGGCAATCTCCTATCATGCAGATGCAGTGAACATCTATACGACACTTGCGAAAATTTATCAGGAAGCAGGAGAAACCGATAAGATTCAGGATCTGATCCGTTATGCCTCGGAAATCAACACGCTTGCAAGCAAAATGATCACAGAAAAGCTACAGGCTTACCTTCCGTAAGTCGCGTAATACTTGTCCTGCAGGCGGGACGCCTCACTTCGCGTAAGCGTCTCCCATGCAATTTCATCATGAATATCATGCAGCGCCCGATACTCGCGCAGCCGCTCGATCTGATGTGCGGTTGCCGGTGTCTGGCGCTTTACTTTAAATGTCAGTTCCCGCGGCACGAAAAGCTCTGCTTTTTCCGGCAGGCACTGCTTCATCATGCACTCTAAGATGCGGTGCGTCTCTGCCGCATCATCCGGCGCACGGTGTGCCCTCTCCCGCTCAATCTGATAATACACACACAGATCTTCTAACTTCTTTGACTGCTCGCCCGGCAGGATTGCACGCGCAATGCGAAGCGTATCACATGCATAAAGTGTGAGTGGAATCCGTTTATTCACTGCCCATTGTTTCACAAAACTGTAATCGAACGTCACGTTATGTCCCACGATCACATCCTCCCCGATGAATGCAAGCAGCTGCTGCATCGCTTCATCCTCAGCCATCCCCGCAACAGCCTCCTCATTCGTGATTCCGGTCAGTTCCACTACACGCTCCGGTATTGTCCGTCCCGGATTCACAAGCGCTGTAAAACGTGCCTCCTCCTTGTGATTCCGTACGCGCACCGCACCGATCTCGATCACCTTATCCAGTTTTACATTCAGTCCCGTCATCTCCAGGTCGATCACTGTGTAATCGCCCCGCAGCATATGTTCCGCTTCTTCGTTCTTTCGTTCCATGTACAGCCGCCCTCTTCCTTTTTCTTGCCTTATCTTACTACAAGTGGCGAGTGGGCGCAAATCGATTTTTCTGTTGACAGTAACATGCAAACACGCTATTCTATATCCACCAAAACTCACACATTTAAAATTCGATGTGATACACCGATTTGACAAATCATTTGGTACACGATGGTTCATGTGCACGAATACCCGAGTTTTTACAACAAAATACTGGAGTTTATTGAGACGATTGTTTGTTGATAACTAATTGCTTAATTCAACGCATATGTTATAATTAGGGTAACAAGCAAGTATTCTCAATATCTCCTTTATTTATAAATTACAACGAAGCTACATCATTTTTATTTGTCCGTTCGATGAATTTAAATTGGGTTTACACAAATACACATTCCAGAATCGATGCAATGAGCAGCCTGAACTTGTGCTCGGTGATGAATCCACAAAAATCTTCCTGTGCGCAGGCGGTGATGCAAACGATGTATCGGATGATATGAAAGAATTTTTAGAATGGCTCACAACCGGTAAGACCGGCCAGTGCGAGCTTGTAAACAATCTGGATCTCGCCATTCAGAAAGCCAGGGATCATGAGGAATGGAGGCTTGAATACATGACCTTATTGATGAGAGACCAGGAAATGATGAAAAAAGGACGTGAAGAAGGACGCAATCAAACCATCTTCTCTTACGTACACAAAGGACGCATTACTATTGAAGAAGGTGCTCAGGATGCCGATATGTCTATCGAAGAATTCAAAAAAGCAATGACAGAAGCCGGCTATACACTCCCAGAAAAATAATAGAATAATCTAAAGAATAAGGTGTAAAGTCTTTACTCAATCATCAAGAACTTTACACCTTATTTTATCCGCTATTTTGTCTGGATCACAACGCTCTCCAACACGGAATCAATCTGCATTCGTTTTGAACATATATATATACGCATCGGCTTCGCCTGCAGAATCTTCCTGTAAATCATACCGTGCACACAATGCGAGATCACTGTTCCGACCGCTGCCACTTTCCAGCCATATAACACCATCCCTGCGACCAAACTGAACCAGATATGCCTGCTTGCTTTGATAGATGGTAGGATCTGTCTGCACATAATCTTCCCGATCCACCAGATTACCTGTCGTATCATCAAAATTTTCATTTGTCCCCAAAAGTCCAAATGAATACACCTCATCGGTCAGATCATCCCGAAGCCGCAAAATTCCATTCTCTGTGTCCAGACTTTCAACTGAAAAGCCGAATTCAGCAAGTGTCTGTGCATCCTTTGGATGGCTGCTTTTACCCGGATTCGTCATAAAGCACACAAGAATCACCACAACAACTGCCGCCGCAAGAAGCCAAACCCAAGGCTTCGGCTTCTTATAATTGATGATTCCTTTCACACGCTCACGGACACTGATCTCACCGAACGCCACCGGGCTGACAGCGATCCTGTGTTTTCCACTTCCGGCAAAAAGCAAAGCCTGACAATACGTTGCTTTCCAGTCGTTCGTCCTGCTCCTTGTCGCTCTCTCATCGCATGCCACCTCGATGTCCTTGCAAAAAAGCACATAGGCGATCCAACACAACGGATAAAACCAGTAGATTGCAAGCAATAGATACCCAAGTGGCTTCCACAGATGATCACGCCGCATAAGGTGTGCTCTCTCATGCGCGATCACACATTCGCGAAAATCCTCATCCATCCCGGAAGGAAGATAGATCCGTGGTCGAAACATTCCCAGAATAAACGGACTTGAAACCTCATCGCACACGTAGACACCGCTCTCTATGCGGTATGCCGCAACAACCTTTCGTCTCATGCGAAGATACGAACCAAACGCATACAAGAGTAATTCACCAATTCCGATCAACCAGACAATTTCCGCCCCTCGAATCCCAAGCAGCTTCCTGCTTTTCACTTCTGACCCCTTTGTATTCCGGTCTGTTTTCACATTATCCATTTTCTCATGCAAGATCGTCTCCGCGTGCGTTTTGTCTGCAACTGCGTTTTCTGCCAAATTGCCGGAATTCTGCACATATGCTGCTTCTATACGAGTCTGTACCAACTGCACATCCGGCACAAGACTAAACGGACTCTCGATCGAAACCGGAACGAGAAGCCGTATCGCCACCGCCGCCCACAATGCGCACACAATCCAGCGCGGTGCACGCCGCAACACAAGCCGCGCCAATATGACAGCAAGTATCACAACGCTTACGGTCACTGCCTGATCCAATACGTAAATAAACATTTTCTCCATCCCTTATTCCCCCTTTTGAAAACGCGCAATCATCTCCTGAATCTCCTCAACCTCTTTCCCTGATAATTTTTTTCTGCCCGCAAACGCTGCAATAAAAGAAGGCAGCGAGCCGTCAAAATTGTCCTCGACAAATTTGTGACTCTTCGCACGCTCGAACTCTTCTTCCGAAACGACCGATGTCACAATTCCATCCCTATTCTGAAAAAGCCCCTTTTCGCAAAGCTTGCGCAGAACTGTATATGTCGTGGACTTCTTCCACTCAAACTGTTCCAAAGCAAGCCTGACCACTTCTCCCGATGCAATCGGCTCCTTCTCCCACAATAATTTTGCAAATTTTTCCTGAATCTCACCTAATTCAATTTCCATATTCCGCCCTCCGTCTATGGTTTACTCTCAATAAACTAATTACAGTTTATCCTGAATAGACCAATTTGTCAACCATAAAATTGTTGACACCATTATGTAAATACGTTATTCTATCTTCACCAAAACTCATACTTTTCAAATTCGATGTGATACAGCGATTTGACAAATCATTTCGTGCACGATTGTTCATGTGCACAGATACCCGAGTTTTACAATTAAATATTTGCACAAAAACGAGTTCATTTTGTATGACCACTCGATTCTTTTTGTTCATTGATAATTGAATAAAGACTTTACACTATGGTATAATATCAACAACGAAAGGCGGTGATGGAAAGTGAGCGAATACATGACTGGCAAAGAAGTTGTAAATCTTATCCGTAAGTTAAAAGAAAAAGGAATGTCTAGCGACGAGATACTTGAAATCATTGAGTACATTGAAACACATGACCCAAAGGAAACAAACGAATAAAATTGTAACCCTATAAAACAATCTAAGGTGTAAAGTCTTTATTCAATCATCAAGACTTTACACCTTATTTTTGTGTTCATTATTGATTTCTATTCTTTAGAAAATGGAAAGTACTCTCTGCAACAGTACATCCAGTCCCGCGATCCAAAGAAGGATTGCTCCGACCGCATACACCACTGTCTTAGAGGTAAATCCCCAATGATATCCGGTGTACATTCCGCCAATGACAAACGCGATCGTGACCACAACAATCATCACAAGAATCGCTATGACATTGGTTCCGATGAATCCAAATGCAATTCCTGCAAGTATCGTATACAGGCTGCTGACGGATGCCAGCCGTACGAAGCGCCGGATACCGAGATTCATCTCAAGGTGTTCCTCGATCCGCTCGTTGCGTATCGCCTTCACGATCAGACGGATACCGAGTCCGAAGAAAATCACCATTGCAAGGATTTCGCCAAGGAACCTCTCATCCGACATCGGATGGCTTTTGCAGAACAGATCCGAAAGAAAATGTCCCAAGAAAAGCGCGATCAGCTGACATACTGCCATCAGTACACAGATTCCCGACAAAAGCTTTTTATTCACTTTATTGACCAACGATCCCTGACACTCCATCGCGCCGAAGATATCAAGAGATATCCCGGCAACGATGAGCAGATTCTCTACCCAGTTCATCCACTACTCCTTATATCATGCTTTCTCACTACTCATCATCCCCCTCCACCTCACCTATTCGCAAAATCGCACGTTACACGTGCTTTCTCGCAGCCCTGCTACTAATTTTACTCATATGTGGGGCGGTGACTCTATTCGAGTCACCCTGAGAATAAGAAAATCTGATGCTTACATGCACGCATGACACATCAGCTTTTCTTATTCTTAACGGGCTACTGAATAGTTACCTGTTAATTTATTTTACGTCCTCAGCCTTAATGGAGTCAAGCTTGTAGATGAATTTTACGCTTCCGTTTACGCCGTCTGCAACAGATGTAAATGTCTGGTAATCCTCACCGGCATCAAGCATTGCCTGAAGCTTGTCGGTCAGAGGCTTGATATCTCCGTTGTAGCTGTTCACGATCTTGGAGATTCCCTTCTCGTCAAACTCAACCATACCATCAGCAAGTTCATGAGATCCGTCATCTAACTTGTCAACGCCCTCAACAATCTTCGTTGTAGCATCGTTTAATGCGGTAATTCCTTCTGTCAGTGTAGGAACCTGATCCGCAAGTGTCTGTGTTCCCTTGCTGAGCGCTGCTGCACCGCTTACAAGGCTGTATCCGTTGGACTGTACGGCCTCGATCTGTTTTGCGATTGTGGACTTTGCACTCTCAGCACCGGTAACTGCTGCCTGGGAAGCTGCCTGAGATGCTACTTCCTTGCAAGCACCTGCCAGCTGATTTGCAAGTGTCTGAAGACTGCTCTCTACACCACTGTTGATCTGCTCGTTATTTCTGCCTGCTGCAAGTGTCTGTTTGATTGTGGACTGCGTCTTGTTAAACAAGGTATCCTTTGCACCGGACTTTGCATAGATTAACTCTGCAAGCTGTGCGCTGGACATATCTTTTCCGATTGCATACATTGCTGCGTATGTCTGATCTCCGGCCTGTGCTGCCTGTGCAAAACTAGTCTTGATTGCAGCTGCAACCTGATCGGCTGTCAGTTTGCTATCTGCCGGCTGTTTTGCAGCACTTAAAAGTACCTGTCTGACAACTTCATTATATACGGTCTCTGCACCCTGGCTGCTAAATGTACCATCATAGAGTGCGGTATATAATGCACCATCTGCTACGCTTCCATCTTCCTTCTGTGTATAACGGAGTGCCGCGTAGATCTGCTTTGCAACTTCTTCGGTCTTACCGTTTGCAAACTCTTTGTCAACAGCTGCGGAAGCGGTCTTGGATGCGGCAGCTTTCTCCTCATCACTCATCTTTGTATTTAATGCTTTGTCTAAGGTCTTTAATCCCTTGCTGATACTCTTTGCGCTGGAATTTAAAGTGTTCACGCCTTTTCCAAGATCACCGCTTGCGGAGTAAAGCTCGCTCATACCGCTTGCGTAATCTGCAAGGCTGCTCTGTAAAGTATCAAGGCCATCTGCAAGATCCGAAGAGCCATTCTTGAGATCATTGGTTGCATCGCTCAGATCATTGATCATATCATCAAGTGAAGAAGAATCTCCTGTGCTCATAGAAACCATGCTTCCTGCATTTGCAACGATCGTCATTGCAGTGCTGAGCTCGAAGTTCTCAACATCTGCACTTACCTCAAAGTACTCCGGGAGATCCAGATCATCAATGAAGTCGGAATCTTCCACACCGAGACTGTCCTTGATGCCCGGAAGTGCATATCCGATGATGATGTTGCTGTCTCCGTTGCTCTGTACTTTTCCGTTGGTAACTTCTACGTTTGTGAAGCTGTCATCCAAAACCATTGCGGTTACAGCTGCAAACGGAACCTTCACGTCTACTTTGCTTCCGTTTACAGTCTCTTTATAAGAAGAGTTGTTGGTGTAATCAAAACGGATTGTAACTTTTCCGGATTTTCCTGCGAGGTCTGCCGGAGCAATCTCGTTGCCATCCAGATAGTAAGTTACTTTCTGGCTGACCGGAGCCTCCTCATCAGAAGTTCCCTGATAGTAGATGTCGTTGCCATCTGCCTGCCAGGTCAGCTTGTCGCCATCCTGCTTGAACTCCTCGTCACCCTTCACGTTCTTGATGTCAGAGAGTGTGGACTTATCCTCGATGGTTGCAGCGTCATCTGTGTTTACAAGATGATCACTTACGATCGTGTTGTATACGTTACCATTGGCATCAGACAGAAGATATACGCTTTCGTCCTTGCCAATTGTTTTGTCGCTGACATCGAAGGAAACAAGATCCTTAAGATCCGTATCTTTATCGTCTTCAACAGTTGTCTCCTGCTTTACTTCTGCATTCTTGTTCTGGTCGGCATTGACTGCCACTGCTGTCATTCCGCTTCCGAGGAGTGCTACGGTGAGCACGCCTGCTACGATGCGGATTGCATATTTATTTGTGAATTTCTTCTTTAATTCCGGTAATTTCATGGTGAGATCCTCCTACTTATTCTTAATACGAAATCCTGCACTTGTTGCACAGATGATACGGTCAAAAATCATTAACATTGATGGAAGTATGAAAGCTACAACGATCATACTGATGATTGCGCCTCGTGCCATCAGCATACACAACGAACCGATCATATCGATATCGGAATAGATACCAACACCGAATGTTGCTGCGAAAAAGCTTAATGCACTGACTAAGATGGACTGGATTGATTTCTCCAAAGCATCTGTGATCGCTTCTTTCTTCTCCATACCGCGTGAACGGTTTCTCTTGTACTTATTCGTCATAAGGATCGCATAATCGACGGTCGCACCAAGCTGAATGGTTCCGATAACGATTGATGCAATAAACGGTATTACAGTTCCGGTATATGCCGGGATGCCCATATTGATAAAGATGGCAAACTCAATGACAGATACCAGAATAATCGGTAATGAAATTGACTTAAATACGAATGCGATGATAATGAAGATCGCTCCGATGGAAATAATACTTACATTTCTGAAATCGACATCTGTGATCTCGATCAGATCCTTCGTACAAGGAGCTTCACCGATCAGCATTGCGGAATCATCGTACTTCTTGATGATCTTGTTGATCTCATCACACTGTGCATTTACTTCATCCGTTGCGGATGCATATTCGGAAGCGACAAGCATCAACTGGTATTTGCCACTCTTCAATTCGTCTTTGACCTCATCCGGGATCATCTCCTGCGGAACGCTTGGTCCTGTGATGGAATCTAAGGATACGGCAAGCTTGACGCCATCCACTTTCTTGATCTCATCGATCATGTTCATGCTGTCTTTTGCTGACAGATTGCTGTCCGCAAGGATCATATGGGTTGCACCCATGTTAAACTGTTCGGTCAGCTTATCATTACCGACCTTACTGTTGAAGGTCTCCGGCAATGTGTTGGTCAAATCATAATATACATCGGTATGCGTATAACCATATAATGCAGGAACAAGAATTACGACAAATGCGATTGCAAATACTACATAATGCTTTGTGATCCATCCTGCGATTCTTCCGAGATCCGGCATAATAACTTTATGCTTTGTCTTCTCGATCAGCTTGTCACATACAAGGATCATTGACGGAAGGATTGTTACACAGGCGATAACACCAATGACAACGCCTTTTGCCATAACGATTCCAAGGTCTTTACCAAGTGTAAAGCTCATGAAGCACAATGCGATAAATCCGGCTACGGTTGTGATGGAACTTCCGACTACGGAACTGATCGTGTTGGAGATTGCATGTGCCATCGCACGCTTCTTGTCTCCCTCGAATCGTTCCTGATTCTCCTGATAACTGTGCCACAGGAAAATTGAGTAATCCATTGTTACACCGAGCTGCAGGACTGCTGCAAGCGCTTTGGTAATGTAGGAAATCTGCCCCATGAAGACATTCGAACCGAGGTTGTATACGATTGCAAGTCCGATACTTAACAGGAAGATAACCGGAACGATTGCAGAATCCATAGTCAGTGACAGGATGATCAGTGACAATACAACCGCGATCAGAACGTAGATCACACTCTCGTTTTCCGCAAGCTTACGGATGTCGTTGTTGACGGAAGCCATACCACTGACGAAACACTGGTCTCCGACCAGTCCATTGATCTCCTCGATGGCATCCATCGTTCCGTCGGAGGACATTGACTCGTCAAACAGGACTGCCATCAACTGGCTATCCGCATCTTTATTGTTAAAGAAATCATAAATGTCATCCGGTAATGCCTCACGCGGAATGCTGAAATCTACCACAGATCCGTACCAGATAACTTTCTTTACATGGTTGATATCGCCGATCTCATCTGCAACTTTTTGCAGATCTTTATCGTCCATACCTTCCACAACTACAAGTGAAAATGCACCCGTTCCAAATTCATCGAGCAAGATATCCTGACCCTTCATGGTCTCAATCTCACCCGGCAGATAAGACAGGATATCATAGTTTACTCTGGTGTTAATGTAACCGATTCCTGACGGGATCAGTAACAGAAATGCCAGAAACAGAATCGGGATGCGAAGTTTTACAACTCCCTTTCCAAATTTAATCATTTTGTTCACCATCCATTTTCTTTATTTTTCACTTGTGAGTATAAAAAAAAAGACCGAATATGAAAATATTCAATCTTTTTGTCTTGTATCGGTAAAATATACATTTTTGCAAATTTGTATAGCATAATATACAAATTGCCGGTTTTGTATTTATCTATTTTGCCCTCCTACAACTCACTGATCACATCTGTCATAGAACGCGTGATCATGTAATTATAGGCTTCTGCAATCTCTCGCGGCGAAATCGTCATTCCCTGCCCGATCCACTCTTCCGTCGCAAAACACATGGACTGCGCATAATAAGAAGCGATAACCTCCGGACTCAGCCACTTGTGCTTCGGCGTCTTTCCCGTCATCTGCTCCTCAATGATCGAAAGCAGCATTTCCCGCACACATTTCTGTGCGACATCGTGAAATGTTACCGCTCCCTCCAGCTTAACGACATGAGAATAGAACGCCTTGTCCCGCTCGATACTGGTAAAAAGCAATACCATAGCTTCCGTCACCATTCCGCTTCGAACCAGCGGGAGAATCGGCTCCAGCAGCTCTGTGCGGATGATCCACTCCAGCAGTTCAAACTTATCCTGAAAGTGGTTATAGAACGTCGGTCGTATCACACCCGCTTTATCCGTAATCTCTTTAATTGTAATCTTCTCCATCGGCCGCTTGGCTGCCAGTTCCTTTAGGCTATCCGCCAGAAGCTGGTCGATATCGTTTTTGGTCTGTGTTGCCATATGATACCTTACACTTCATCTCATTGATGAGGTTACTTACTCATCAAACTCCATGGTTACAAAATACCCCTTTTCCGTCTCCTTCACGTCAACAACAACGCCCTCCCTTGTCTTCAGGCGTTCACTGACTGCATAATTTCCGGACATTGCGATTGCATGCTCAATCGTATAGTAATAGGAAGTTGGAAGCTTACCCTCTGTTACCGACAGATGTTCCCCTACTTTGGTAAGTCCCGGTCGCTCCATCTTAAATTCCATCTGTCTCATCGTTATCGCCGTCCTCTACAAAATTGACATCAACCGTTCCGTTGCGTCTTGCGTAATCCTTGGCGGCATGTGTCGCTGTACCTGCAATCCAGATGTTCGATACGCCGTTGTAGATCAATATGATTCCGACAACGATCGTTGCTTTCTCCATCATTCCGAATGCATCAAACACACAGAAAAAGCCGAGGATCACACTGATGATCGCAAGGATCAGATTCGCCCCCCATGCATCAAATCCATATTTCTTAGCCTCTATCGTTTCCTTAATGCCACGGATTCCGTGAAACAAAAGCACCACACCGATCACGATCGGGATCAGGCTCATGATGACCGCCGGATCCGCAAGAAACCAGATTCCTACCGCCAGCACCAGAATGCCCATCACAACAGACAATCCGTTCGTCACAATGCTTAAGAAAAAGCTGCCCAGATATACTACGCCGATCACGATCATGCCGATGGCAAGAACGCTTCCGATCACATTCAGCACTCCGTTGTTCCAAATAATGAAAACCACACCCAGTAAAATGCATAAAACTGAGGATAACAAAAAGTCCGCTTTAATTCTTCGTAAAAATTCTTTCATTCGCCCCACATCTCCTTTTTGGCTTGCTACGGCAAAAGACTCGGAAAATCTTCGAATCTTCCGCAGTTCATCTCGCCCTATCTTATTTTCTACGGCAAAAGACTCGGAAAATCTCCGAATCTTTCGCAGCTCATCTCGAAAAATCTTCGATTTTCCTCGATGTACGGGCATTCGCCCTATCTTCCAGAAAAGTCAACGACCTCATTGTGCAAGCACATTCGGTCCTTATCTTTTCTGTTCGGCACTGCTCATTGCTTGCGCTCATTATAACATTCTTGGATTTCTAGTTCAACTTTTGAAATAATTTTGCTATAATCTAACCGTAATTTTATTCTCAATAATGTAAGGAGGACGCTTATGGGAAAAGAAACGAAAACAAATGCCGTCCGCATCTTAGAGCGAAACAAGGTTCCGTATGAACTGATTACATATGAATGCGACGAATTTATCGATGGCATGCACACAGTCGAGAAAACCGGTGCACCGGTAGAACAGACCTACAAGACACTTGTCATGCAGGGCAAAAGCAAACAATACTATGTATTTGTCATTCCGATTGCCGAGGAAGTGGATTTAAAGGCAGCTGCCCGCTCGGTCGGTGAGAAATCCGTCGAGATGATCCACGTCAAGGATCTGACTGCGATCACCGGGTATGTCAGAGGCGGCTGCAGTCCGCTTGGTATGAAAAAAGCTTTCACAACGGTCATTGATTCCTCTGCGGAGCAGTTCGATACGATGTATGTCAGCGGAGGACGCATTGGAACCACCATCAAACTCAATCCGCAGGATCTCGCGAAAGTGGTTCGCGCTACGTTTGCACCGATTCTGATGCACGCTTGATTGGGCATATGCGAAATGCCACGTGATTTTCGGGGAAACTATCCAAAACACAAACGGGCAGTGAACGATACAACTTTAAAATTTGCTTTTTATACGAGTTAACTTCGGGAACGATTTTGGATAGACTTATGACAATTCTATCCTTTTACGCTATTAGCCAGCTTTCTGGAACCCCGAAGCAGTCGCATAAAAGAGCAAATTTCAAAGTGCACCGTCCCCTACCCTGCTGGTTGAAAAAACTTTCCTGAAAATCACTTATATTCCTAATGCCCGACATGAAATACAGCATCATAATCTCCCAAACGTTGTGCTCTCTGTAAATTATTATTTCACGCCTATAATCATTTTCATCTAATTTATGTAGTGGATGCCTGCTCTTTTCTTACTCTAGCATCATGGAAGCACCCTGTCTCTTTCTCGGGACTCCCCATATGTCATCGATCCCATAGGACATGTTGTCCAATAATATTAAATCCTCTAAATACACAGATACCGAATGTTGCTTCGTCAGAAAAATGTATTTCACCAATCTACAGGATTTGGGATGATACACTTTGGCGAAATTATTTTCTGCAACTGCTCCTGCGTTCCATTATCCTGGATAATAGCGTCAACCCCAATCACATCAACACACGATCCAAAATCGCTGCAGGAGTTAACTTGCAGAAAAAATTGAGCCCAAAGTCGGTATCGTTCCAAATCCGTGGAATCGAATGTATACCATTTTCTATTCAACGAAACAACATTCGGTATCGTCACTTTTCAAATAATCTAATATTATTAGGACAACTTGTCCTGCAGAAGATCGATCACATACTGCAGTTCCGCACCCTCGACAGGTGCAACTCCATGATCCACCTTCTTCCAGTCTAAAGTCAGTTCGCCGAGCTTCCGTTCCTTCGAATCCTTCACGGTCTCAATCGTAAGATATCTTCCGATTCCGGCAACTTCATTCCATGCCAGATAGATACGCAGGCAGGATGGTGCCGCCATATCCTGCGCAGGCAGATCCACGCGGACGATGAGCAGGTCTTCTGCGATGTTCATGACCATGACCGAGAAATCTTCCGGAAGATACGGATATCTTCTCTTCTCCTGATAAGCTTCCTCAAAAAGCTGATCGATATATTCTTCCTTCTTCTCGCACAGTTCATCCATGAAAGCCTGCCCCTGCTCGAAGAACCGCTTCGGCAGGAATCCAAACTCGAACTGACGACGCTCAAACTGCAGATACTGCTCCGGTGTCAGCTGCAGCGTTTTCTTCTTCGGTTCACCGCCCTGTTTTGCAAGTTCTCTGCGCTTTTTCTCAACCTCCTGAATACGAAGGACAAGCGGCATCTTGAAAATGAGGTTATCCGTAAACGGATTGATTGCCACACCACCAAGATTCTCCTGCTGCTGCGCAGTCATCTCATTGACTGCAAGATACGGCATATTGATGATGGCTTCGCTTCTCGGCGACTGCGGAATCTGTTTTAAAGCCGTATAAACCGGGAAATACATTCCCTTATCCTTGCTATTAAGCATACATGGAACCGGCTTCTTCTCCTCGTTAATGTTAGCAGGAACAAGAAGGCGACACTTGCGGAGTTCTTCGATCAATGCGTTTAAATTGTCGGCATTCTTCTCATCCGTGTACTGCTTGACCAGTTCCTCTAATTTTTCATTTTTAACATCCAATGTCAGATTCGGATCAACCGGCGGCTTCTGCGGATTGTCCTTACTGTTTTTGATTGCATCGGATAATTTTTTCTTATCTATCATGTGTTTTATCTCCTAAACCCACACCAAAATTACATGTGAATCACATGCTTCTTTATTTTAGCATAGATAACGATCAGAATCTAGTGCAGTGTTTTGCAAACTTGAGAAAAGAAAAATGTGCTGCCGAAGCAACACATTTTATCCTACTTGCTTAATTCATCCAACAAATCTCTCATCTTTTGAATTTCTTCCTGAGATACCTGTCTCTTACCACATACTGCTGACAACAACTGATCTACCTGTCCCTCAAACCAGAAATCAGTCTCCTCACTCATCAGTTGGGACTTATACGCATCCTCTGTCTTCTCAGCATGCACATATGCGTTCTTACCACGGCGATGCGTACTGACAAATCCCTTGTCTGCCATCTTTCCCAGGAAAGTGACAACCGTAGTTCTTGCATAATCTTTGCCATACTGTTCTTTCAATTGCACGATCAGTTCCTGAACAGCAATGTCCTCTTTTGCGTCCCAGACCACCTTCATGATCAGGGTCTCGCAGGCACTTAAGCCTCTCGTAACTGCTTTCTTCATATACTCTCCTTTGTACAACGCACTCAACAACGTTATTTTAAAGCACGAAAGCGAAGAACTCAATACTTTTTTCCGAAAAAAGTCTATTTTGCGATTCATATATTCAAATTATCCGCAATCGTCATTTGTATAGAATTGCAATCGCATACCTTCATGCTGAATTATTTATAATATTACCAGAATATGGATAATTGAAATATCCTAAAATGTGCTAACTTTTGAAGAAAGTTAACATAAAGCGTCCGATCATTGTGAAATCGATTTTCATGACCGGATGTTCTAGTTGTAGAAGGAGATGTTCTGCCGGATGGAGAAAAAATCAAGTCAAATTATTCGTGAAAATATTACCTATATGATTAATAATGACGAAACGACTTCTATGCGTAATCTGAGTACCAGCATCGGTGCATCGGACAGTTTTATCCAGAAAATTCTGACCGAAAAGGCAAATCCTTCTTTAGAAAAAATTGATCTGATCAGTGAATATTTTGATGTCGAAAGCTGGGAGATGTTATACAACTTTCGAAAAGATAACAATGACATGCTTTCCATCCTGCAAATGCTGCAAAAACTACCAGCTTCTTCCATGCCTGTGGTAAAAGAATTCCTTGCTTTTCTCCTGAGGCAGTTTACGGATTCCTCCAGTCATTGACTTTCTCAACAATACAAAAACCTCACAGTGAACGACCTGTCAATTGTCAGATTTCGGTCTGACTTTTGTTATCCGTTTCATGCGAGGTTCTTTTATGCTTCATTTCCGCTATAAATCTTTTCGTAATGTAAAAATGTTTCTATCAATACCGATTATGCCGTCACATCACTGACCTTGACATCATCCAGCGTGCTTTGGATCAGTTTATCAAGTCTTCTGCCGATCTTGGCATACTTCTCGATTCTGTGCTCCATCTCCGGAGACACACCTGAAGTTTTCTTATAACTGACACGATTGTCCATGCCTGCCCAGGCATCCATGATCATGGTGCGAAGCTGAAGTTCCACGCGAATCATCTCGATACGTGAGTTCTTATGCTTTTTACCGCCTGCCTTACGATCCTCAATCTCCACCGGGACCTCCATCACGATATGATAGCTCTCGTAACCATTCTTCTTCGGTTTGCGGACATAATCCTTGACCTTGAGTACGTTGAACTCTTCAATCTTACTGATCTGGCGTGCGATCCAGTAGATTTCTTTCACACTGTAACAAATGCAGCGCACACCGGACAGATCGTTTAATTTCTCCGTTGCTGTCGCAAAATCCACCTGATAGCCCTTGCGGCGAAGCTTGTTGCAGATGCTCTCCGGCGTCTTCATTCTTGACTCGACAAACCGGCTAAATCCATGCCCGGTCTTTACAATATAATATCCATTCAGTTCGCGCAGCGTGCGCACAACAATCTCCCGTGCCAACGCATGCTTATCCTGAAATTCCTGATCTTCCCATTCTTTTCGGAGTTCTTTCTCCTGTCGTAATTCTTCCTTCTGAAGTTCCTGCTGCAGACGATCCTGCACTTCCTGCTCCATCAATTTCTTCTCTTCCATAATACCTTCCCTACCTTCTCATCTCTCTCATCGTACAGTTTTATCTTAAAGGCATCATGTAAAATTGATTGTATCGTCTGTGTAAATCCTATGTAAAACTTCTAACGGTTATGCATCAGTTCCGGCAGCATCCGGATAAAACGGCTGTCCCTGTAACTCCAGGGCTGCGTCTGTTCAAAAGGCGTATTGCCTGCAAGAATCTCCTCCGGCGTCGCCCACTCCAGCTTGAAGCCTTTGGCAATCTCACTGGCTGTCATATGCGTCTGCGCCAGTTCTTCTGCTGCATCACAAAAGAAAAAGCACGAGTGGCAGACATAGATCTTGTCCGGTTCAAAGATATCTCTGCGCCGCTCTACGATTTCTCCGATCTCCCGTATGGATTCCGGAATCACCACAAGGCCGGATTCCTCCTGTACCTCGCGGATGAGCGCCGCATGCAGATCTTCGCCCGGCTCTACGCCTCCGCCGAGAATCTTGTAATCCCCGGCTGCCCCGTGCTGTGTTGCAATACGACCGTTTCGGATGATGACCGCTCTTGTGGAATATTTCTCATACACGGTCATATCCTGGGTATAATTATGCTCGTCTAATGTCAGAAGTAACTTCATCTTTTTCTCCCCATCTTAAACATCCGTCATTCCAAATAACTTACGCATATTATACTCTTATTTACTATGAATTTGTACTGTTAAATTGTGTAGCTAAAGCAAATCTTATCATTGTAACTGTTCATGAGGTCGAGAAGGGTGACACTGTCGAGTGTACTTTCGATCTGCTCCTGCAGATTGCCCCACAGTTCATTGACCACAAGCTCCACCGGGCGCTCCTGGATATCCTCCTGCTGCGTCGCAGGAATCAGCGGTCCATCCACGGTGCGCAGGATCTTGCCAATCGTATAATTCTCCGGCTTCTTGGTCAGATGATAACCTCCGTGGTAGCCGCGGGTACTGACAACAAATCCTGCCTTCTGCAGAACACTTAAAATCTGCTCCATATATTTTTCGGATAATTCCTGACGCTCCGCGATCGTCTTGACATTGATTGCCTCGCCGCTGTCGTGAATTGCCAGATCCAGCAGAATCCGGATCGCATATTGTCCTCTCGAAGAGATTAACATGTTTCCTATAACCTTCCTTTCCCCGCGTTGCAGAATATCGTTCACACCGCATCTGCACTTCGATGCAAATTTACTGCATCAAATATTCCTGAATCGAATGAACCGCATTTGCGCCGTCCGCTACTGCAGTCACAATCTGTCTGAGACGCTTTGTTCGCACATCTCCGGCGACATACAATCCGTCTTTCTCCGTCGCACAGTCTTCCCCTGCCGGAACATAACCATGCTCCAGGGAAAGCAGAGGTGCATACAGATCCGACTGAGGCTCCATTCCTACTGCGATAAAGATTCCGGCTACTGAAAGCTCCTTCGTCTCATCGGTCACATTGTTATGGACGGAAATACCGCTCACCTGTTTATCGCCGGTAATCTCTGTCACTTCACTCTCACCGAGGAAGGTGATCTTCCCATTTGCGAACACCTGATTCTGCAAAACCTTCGTTCCACGCAGCTCATTCCTGCGATGGATCAGATACACGTGCTCGCAGATATTCGCCAGATACAGCGCATCCTCAAGCGCCACATCTCCGCCACCAACGACCGCTACGCTTTTCCCCTGGAAAAAGGCGCCATCACAGGTTGCACAGTAAGACACTCCGACGCCTACAAAAGTTTCCTCTCCCGGCACACCAAGCTTTCTGTGTGTTGCTCCGGTTGCAAGCAGAACCGTTTTCGTCTCAATGTCTTCGCCCGATTCCATATGAAGCGACCATTTACCATCTTTTGGCACAATTTTCTCAACTGCACCTTCCGCAAAGGATACATCCAGATCTAAAGCGTGCTGCTTAAAGCTTTCCGCAAGCTCGAATCCACTCTTTGCATTCAGTCCGAGATAATTATCCACTTCTTCTGTATAAACCATCTGTCCGCCTGCAAAAGCCTCCTTCTCGATTACGAGAATCGAAAGACACGCTCTCTTTGCATAGACGGCGGCAGAAAGTCCCGCCGGTCCGCTGCCTATGATTACCAAATCGTACATAATCTTCCTCTCTACTAAACGGAGATCAGTTTGATTTCCTCCACTGTCACCTGCTTGTCGTGGTCTATATCGAACGCTTTCAGCACAAGGTTCTCCGGATCCATGAGCGACAGGATCAGATAATTCACACTCGGGTCGAATGCCAGACGCTTATCCTCCTCCGAAGGACGGGACGGTGACTCCGGGTGCGAATGCCAGTTGCCAAGCGGAACGAGTCCGTTTGCGCGCATATCCTTGACCGCTGCAAGCTGCTCCTTCGGATCCATCGAGAAATGCTCGTTCGTGTGATCCACATTCGTCAGCAGGTATACTTTCTTAATTTCTTTGACGTCGCCATCCTTCGTTCCGGCGATCAGTCCGCATGCCTCCTCCGGAAGGTTTGCCTTCGCGTGGGCGACAATCTTATCATAATCACTTTGCTTTAATGTCAGCATAATTAATGATCCTCACATACCACCTGTTCATAATCAATAAGTTCCGTAATGGTTGGATTCTCACCACAGATTGCACAATGCTTATCTGCCTTCGGCAGCTTGATCGTGTGGAATTCCATCTTGAGCGCATCGAATGTCAGAAGCTTTCCGGTTAAGAGATCGCCAACACCGATCAGATACTTGATTGCTTCCATCGCCTGAAGGCTTCCGATCACACCGCCCATCGCACCGATGACGCCGGCCTGCTTACAGGTCGGTACTGCATCCTTTGGTGGTGGATTCTTGAATACACAACGGTAACATGGTCCTTCTCCCGGAACATAGGTCATAAGCTGACCCTTGAAACGGATGATTCCCGCATGTGAAAAAGGCTTTTTCGCCATAACACAGGCATCGTTGATCAGGAATTTGGCAGGGAAATTGTCTGTGCCATCGATAATGAAATCGTAGTCCTTGATCAGATCCATGATGTTCTCGGATGTTACGAACTCACGGTATGTATTGACCGTCACATCAGGGTTCATTGCGTTCATCGTCTCCTTGGCAGACTTAACCTTTGCCTTGCCGACGTCCGCAGTACCATGAATGATCTGTCTCTGCAAGTTGGACAGATCAACCTCATCTGCATCGACGATACCGATGGTTCCGACACCTGCTGCCGCCAGATACATGGCTGCCGGCGCACCGAGTCCACCCGCACCGATAATTAAAACTTTTCCGTTGAGGAGCTTCTTCTGTCCCTTGACACCAACCTCCTGAAGGATGATGTGGCGGCTGTAACGCTCCATCTGCTCATTTGTAAATGCCATTAGAAGCTTCCTCCTCCCATGAAATATAAGAACTCGATGTTGTCGTTCTCTTTGACAACAACATTTGCAAGATCGTGATTCTCGACGAACTCATCGTTCACTGTTACGGTAACGTACTCCGGATTCTCAACTTTCTCGTCGATGACTAACTGTGCTAAAGTGATTCCCTCTGCAATATCCTTTGTGTTTCCTGCGATTGTTACTTTCATTTTTGTTCTCCTTGTTCTGTAATTATTGTTTTCCTCAAACCATCTATTCGAATGCGCTCATCGTTTCCGATAATGTGCTTCAAATTTCAATTACAAAGCCTTCCCGATCAATTCCTCAAGCTGCGGACGCTTCGTGAGTCCTCTTGCGCGCTCCACTTCCTGTCCATCCTTAAAAAGCAGAATCGTCGGCGATGCCATCACGGAATACTGCTCCGCAAGTTCTGCATCAAAATTGACATTCACTTTCACGACTTTGAGTTTATCCTCATAATCGTCCTCGATTCCTCCGAGGATCGGTGACATCTGCTTGCACGGGATGCAGGAATCGGAATAAAATTCAACGAGTACCGGAAGTTCTGATTTCAATACTTCTGTCTCGAAATTGTCTTTGCTGATTCTTGCTGCCATCTTACTCCTCCAGCTTCTTTACGATCAGATCGTAAGTTCCATTCTCATTGTCGATCAGCTTAAGTACCTGCTGACCTTCTTCCTTAAAGCTTCTCGGCACGTTCTGCACCGGCTCACCGTCGTTCATGGTGACTGCAAGCACCTGTCCGACCTCTAACTCTTCCATCGCAACTTTTGCCTTCACAAAAGTCATCGGGCAAACCACATCCGTAATATCTACTCTCTCATCAATTGTGTAATCAGCCATTGTACGCCTCCTCTATCACTTTCTTAAACTTATCTAATCCTACTCTCTCTAACGTCATACGGAAACGCTCTCCCGGATTTGCATTGTCATCAAAGAACTGGATTGCCGCATCCGTAATTCGGAACAGTTCCTCTTCTGACCGAACGATCGGCAGATAATTCTCTCCTTTGTAAACACGGTTACCAAACAATCCTCCGAAAGATACCTCAAATGCCGGTGTTCCCTTCCATGCATCCGTCGGGCACGCTTTCACGCAGCGTCCACAGTTATTACATTTCTCCTGATCCAAAACGATCTCTCCGGCCTCGTTCGTGCTGATTGCATTCACGCGGCAGGTCTTCTCACAGATTCCGCAGTTGATGCAGGCATCTTTTTCCCACTCAACGATCGCTGCGCCTTTGATTCCGACATCATTCTCCTCTGCCTTCAGACAGTTGTTCTGACATCCGGTTACCCCAAACTTAAATTTGTGCGGAAGCTCTCTTGCAAAATAGCGCTCGTCGAGTTTCTTTGCAATATCGTAACTGTCGATATTGCCGCTCGGACAGATTGCAGCTCCCTGACATGCGGTAATGGTACGCACACGCGGTCCACACACGCCCGGCTTACATCCGCCGGTTGCCAGTGTCTCCTTCACTTCTTCCACATCGTCAAGTTTGATGAACGGAATCTCGACACTCTGACGGGAAGTCAGATGTACATGTCCGTCTCCGTATTTATCTGCGACATCTGCGATGATCTTCAGATTCTCAGCGGTTAAGTTACCGCCAACAACTGCAAGTCGAAGCGAAAAATTGTTTTTCTGTTTCTGGCGCATGAAACCGCCTTTTTTTAATGCTGCATAATCAACTGCCATAACGTTCTCCTTTTATCCTGTGCTCTCTCTCGTTTTTCTATTCGGGAAATTCCCCGAATCTGTAATTCAGCGCCCCGTATGCCATTCATTTGCTTTCCGGTTCTGCTCATCACATCATTCAAATTCTACAACATCTCTGCGGTGTCAGCAATTGCTGCTTCGAAGTCCTTCACAAGATCTTCGATATCTTCAATGCCGACGCTCACGCGGATCATATCATCATAGACAGCCGCTTCTCTCTTCTCTGCTTCCGTGCTGTGTGCCGCGAGTGTTGACTCCGGATGCACGATCAGCGTCTTGGTATCTCCGATGTTGGACACGATCTGCGGAATTTTCAGCTGATTCATAATCGCAAAAGCACGCTCCTTGCTTCCGACCCGGATCGTAAGGATTGCTCCGTATCGCTCATCTAAAACTCTTTCCGCCACCTCATGCCAAGGGCTGGAATATAATCCCGGATAATTGACTGTAATTCCCGGAATCTTATCTAAGTAAGCCGCAAGCTGCGCCGCGTTGTCACACGCCCGCTCCATGCGAAGACCAAGTGTCTCCATACCGAGCAGATTGTAGAACGCCGTCTGCGGCGCCATACAGGCTCCCATGTTCCGGAACAGCCCGTTACGGAGTTTCGCGGTAAAAGCGAACTTGCCAAACTTCAGATAATCCTTCATGCCAGGATATTGTTGCACATTCCACTTAAAATTTCCACTGTCTGTGATCACTCCGCTGATTGCGCTGCTGTTTCCATTGATATATTTGGAAGTCGAGTTAATGACAATATCTGCGCCAAGTTCGATCGGTCTCACCAGAAAAGCGGTAGCAACTGTGTTATCAATGATAAGTGGAAGTCCGTGCTCATGTGCAAGCTTTGCCCATGCTCCAATGTCTGTGACATCCAGCTTCGGATTACCGATCGTCTCAGCAAAAAGTACCCGCGCCTTATCCGTGATCGCGGCTTCGACAACACCTAAATCCCCACCATCCACGAAGATGGTCTTGATCCCGAAGGCTTCCAGATCATGAAACAGATCGATCGTTCCTCCGTAAAGACTCGTACTTGCGATAATCTCCTGTCCGCTTCCTACGATATTTAGAAGTGCGTTCGTGAGCGCCGCCATACCAGAGGCACATGCGACCGACGCAACTCCCTTCTCCAGCACCGTCATGCACTCCTCAAACGCAGCGATGGTGGGATTGTTGATTCTCGTGTAAGAATATCCGTTTGCTTTATTATGAAACAGCTTCTCGTGCTGCTCCGCCGAAGGCTGAAAGAAAGCACTGGACTGGTACACCGGAGTGAGCGTCGCACCTGTATGCGGGTCACCGGTTTTCGTACCGTGTAAAAGTTCTGTGTTGAATCCCATTTGCATTTCCCTTAATTCATACTTTTCTACTAGGTTTAATATGTTATAAACACTATACCCCACTAAAGTATGTTTGTCAAGATATAATTTACACTATTTTACTAGGAATAGTAAGGATTCAGTTTTCTTAAAAATGGACGCTATCGGAGCATACGCGGTATGGAACACAGGGGCAATCGCGTTGAAGAATTTCGCAAAATGTATAACCCGAAATCCTGCCGCCATAATATCGTCCCATGCCACGTATGCTCCGATATCTGTCGATTGTAGAAACGAATCTGTATCCCTTAAGTCCTTTATTTTCAATAATAAGTAAACTTCAACAGTTCATTCTGCCTGCAAATTTATGGGTATAAAACGACTTTGCCAATGTGAAAACTTTGAATATTTTAATGACATATGCAAAGGTCCACTTCGCTGCACACACCGGCGCAAAAGAAAATGAGTCAGCTTTTCTTGTGTCAACAAGACAAAACCGACTCCAAATTCTTTAAAAATATTTTATTTTTTCCCAGTCATATTCAAAACCAAAGGACGTATACATATTAAAACCCTTCCATCCAGTTGGTTGCCAATGCGGTTACTTCTTTTTCATCTGCCTTCCGGTATCTGATATCCAGGGTATAAATAACATTGTTTTCCTGCCAATATACCATCTTTCCAAGCCAGCCATCCTCAAATTCCGTGGAATCCACTACCCAGAATTCGCGTCCGTTTGTGACCACTGTTTTTCCCGAATAATCTACACCCGGAAAATCATCGGAATAGCTGGTTACTCCTACACTAATTTCTCCATTATAGTTTTCTGTAAATATCCGCGCTTCCGTTTGCGCCTCAATTTCCCCATTCATTTTATAATTAGAAATTAAAGTAAGATCTGTAATTTTTCCTTCTTGTGTTCCATCGACAAACAGATTTACGGACTTCGTTTTTTCATCGAATCGTGTCCATACAAACTTATCATATCCAATATAGTCAAGTGCATCCTTAATACTATCAAATGATTTATCAATTCCGTAAGGACTTTGTGAACTATACATATTGTTAGCCACTACCTGATTCTTTATGATCGATTCGCATTCTTTTATGTTTCCCTTAAAGTTCTTTGTATTAACTCTTGTCGCATCATCTACAACAAATGTTACATCTGTATTTTTATCCGATGCCTCGTTTGCTTTATGGAAAAAGAGTTTTCCCGATGATACCAAATGCGCATACACAACCACGGATGCCGAGCCAATCAGGAAAAACAAGGCAAGCCCGACGAGAACCGGTACAAATGATTTTTTTGTGAAACGCTTTTGCGAACAATCCACTTCTCTTTTATAATCTCCATTCAATTGCATCAATTGATTTAATATCCGCTTATCACTCTGCGGATTTAATTCTATTTTTTCCCATGACTCTGCTATTTTATTTTTCTTCAATCGATTTCACCAAGCCTTTCTTTCAAAATACCTCTAGCTTCTCTTAAGTGATTTCTGACAGTCGAAGACGGTTTCTTTAAAATTGTTGCAATCTCTTCGCTATTATATCCTTCATAATAAAACAGATATACAACGGTCTTGTATTTATCGGGAAGATTTTGGATTGCTTCCATGGTTTCATCTATCTTCATTTCTTCCCCCGATACATCTTCCATTCCATCCATGTGAACACATTTTTTCTGCCAATGCTTTAACGCATTTTTGCACAAATTTCTTGCGACCCGGATCAGCCATGCCTTCTCATGTTCCGCATTTTCAAAAGAAGGAGCATTCCGGATCAACTGGACAAACGTATCGCTTACCATGTCCTCCGCCTCAGAAACATTCTTCATATAAGCAAAGCAAATTCGGTATATCATATTGTTGTACTCATGGTATATTCTTTCAATTTCATCATTCGAACGAATTACTTTTTTCACGATATACCCCCTTTCACTTATAATACAAATGAGGCTCACAAACTGTCCGTATAAATGTAAAAATATTGATTTCGAATACTATAATATGATCAAAAAGCCTCCCAGTCGATGCATCTGCTGGGAGGCTACTTAATCTAATGGTTAATCATCCATTCACTATTTAAGCTCAATTTAAATTATACGTTACATTCTTTGCAACTTTTCTGCCGTGTAATCCTGATATACAAAATCCGCATTTGTTTCTATATCATCATGTAGCGTTTCTTCCGGGAAATTGATAAGAGAATCATAAAGAAAAGATTGTTTAACAGCCTTATATGATTCAATTTCAGAAAGATGATATTTTTTTACAATGGTCATAACCACGGAATCCATATATTCTTTTACTTCTTTTCGCATATTATCTCCTCCTTTTCCGTTTATTATATGGTTTTATTATAGCACACGATATACTTTTTATACAAGTCAATGACTTTAGCTAGTGGAAAGAATACTGACTTTCATAATATCTTCCGCTTTCCGGAATAAATAAACTATAATCTACCTCATTTATATTTAAATCGTTATTCTTTATACGATTGGCTACATTTGCAATCGTTCCATCCGCAATTTCACCAAACACAATGTCATATTTATTATCTTTATTATGATTGGTAATATTATTGTTAATCAGGAACACTTCATCCATACGATTATTTATCACAAATTCAAACCATTGCTGCTCTCTCGGTTTAAAAAATTTTGTATGAAACGTTGGAAACATAGATTCATCCATCAACAATTCAACCAGATAAGCCTCCTCCGAGCAATGATTTCTTCTATTGTAATCCGAAGTCTTTTTCAAAGCACGATCAATTGCTTTCTTTTTATTGTCTGTCGTATAGAAACCTTTTCCAAAGTCAAGATTCGGAAGACTTTTATTTAAATCAATTCCATGTATAGATATGTCAAAAGCAGAACTTAAGTTTGTACCATGGTACACTTTTATCAATAAGTTGTCCTCAATTCATCACTAGTATAGTAAGCGTATTATATACTAACATTGTAAAAAAGTCTACAAAAATATATGCTACACAAAGATGTCAATAGATGGAATAAAAAGAAAGTGTAGCATACACTTCTGCCAATGAACAGAAGTCTGTATACTACACTTTCGTAATGACTGAAAACAATCCCTTAGATTAGTTCCAATGCTGATCCTTGAACACGATCTTACGATAGGTCTCAAAATCAACCCACTTATTAAAGAAGGTTTCGGAAATGCTGCTGCCCTCCGATGCAAGCTCTGCCTTGAATACATCAAGATCCGTCTGGCTGCTTACATGTACGGCAAAGCCGCGTCCGTTGATGATCGGTACATCATTGTATGTATAATCCGCAAGCGGCTGGATGACTGTGATCTTGCGATCACGTACCTGTACTGCTACCTGATCACGGAGCACAACGACATCAAAGCTGTCCGGATACTGATAAGACTCGCCTGCAACCGGAATCTCATCGCCGATCGTATAAGTCTTGCCGGATGGCTGTACCTTAAATACGGTCATACTCTCGAGGTCATAATAGAACTCCTCGAAGATATCTCCGTTGGCTTTCAGGTTGCCGGATACGAATGCACATTTGACATCCTTGCTCTCATCGAGCTTCGGATTCTCCACAACACCGCAGGCAGAAGTCATGTTCGTGATACGATCGATCAGGATCAGCTCGCCGAGTGTCTTATGGGATAAAAAGGCATCAAGTACGATCTCTTCCTGAAGTACCAGATTACAGACAGCGATCTCGTTCTTTCTGAGGCGTCCGACCGGAATGTATTCTCCGGTGTTAACATCGATCTTGTACTGAATATTCTTAAGAATTCCAGGAATCGTCTCGGTTCCGATTTTGACTAAGTAATCCTTACCGACCGTCAGTTCCTGATCGTCCATCCACAGGATGGTTGCTGTAAATTTCTTGCTGACCGGAAGTTCTACCGTTGTAAGAACACATCCTCTGGATACGTCCACTTCCTTATCAAGCTGGATGGTTACCGGACGTCCTGCATCGGCACTGTCCGCATTCTTGTCCCCGACTAAGATACTTTTGACCTTTGCATGCTCGTTGCTCGGAAGCGTGATGATCTCATCGCCGACCGAGATGCTGCCGCTTTCGATCTGTCCCTGGAATCCACGGAAAGTGTGATCCGGACGGCACACACGCTGTACCGGCATATAGAAGCCAACCTCCTGCTTTTTCTCGCTGACATCAATGTCCTCAAGGTAAGACAGAAGTACCGGTCCGTCGTACCAGCTCATCTTATCGGAACGCTTCGTAACATTGTCTCCCTCAGTTGCGGAAACCGGAATGATCTGCACACTTGCGAGTGAAAGTTCGTTGGAAAGTTCCTCAATCTGTGCGGTAATCTCCTTGAAGCGATCCTCGCTGTAATCCACGAGATCCATCTTGTTGACTGCAAATACAAAGTACTTAATTCCCATCAAAGCACAGATCCTTGCGTGGCGTCTGGTCTGCACAAGCACGCCCTGCTTTGCATCCACAAGGATGACTGCAAGGTCAGCAAATGATGCGCCGACCGCCATGTTTCTTGTATACTCTTCATGACCTGGTGTATCTGCCACGATAAAACTTCTCTTATCGGTTGTGAAGTAACGGTATGCGACGTCAATCGTGATCCCCTGCTCACGCTCTGCCATCAAACCGTCAAGAAGCAGTGAATAGTCGATCGCGCCGCCGCGGCTTCCGACTTTGGAGTCCAATTCCAATGCCTTTTCCTGATCTGCGTACAGCAGCTTGGAATCGTATAAAATATGTCCGATCAGTGTTGACTTTCCATCGTCCACACTTCCGCAGGTAATAAATTTCAGTAATCCGCTCATTAGAAATAGCCCTCCCTTTTTCTTCTTTCCATGCTGCCGGCTGCCTCGTTATCGATCACTCGGGTGGTTCGCTCCGACTCGACTGCGCTTAAGGTCTCATCGATGATCTCATCGAGTGTGGTTGCGGTAGATTCAATACCACCGGTCAGCGGGTAGCAGCCAAGTGTACGGAAACGCACACTCTTGTGCTCGATCTTCTCACCCGGACGAAGCTTCAGGCGGTCATCATCTACCATGATGATCTGTCCGTCACGCTCAATGACCGGACGCTCCGCTGCAAAGTAAAGCGGCACAATGTCGATGTTCTCTCTCTTGATGTATTCCCAGATATCAGTCTCTGTCCAGTTGGAAATCGGGAAGACACGGATGCTCTCGCCCTTGTGAATCTTCGAGTTATAAAGCTTCCACATCTCCGGGCGCTGGTTCTTCGGGTCCCATGCATGGTTCTCGTTACGGAAGGAGAAGATTCTCTCCTTCGCACGGGATTTCTCCTCGTCACGTCGTCCACCACCGAACGCTGCGGTAAATCCGTATTTGTTTAACGCCTGCTTCAACGCCTGCGTTTTCATGATGTCAGTGTAAGCACTGCCATGATCGAATGGGTTGATGCCCTGCTTTACGCCATCCTCATTGATATATTCGATCATCTCGATGCCAAGCTTCTTGGCTGTCTCGTCACGGAACTTGATCATTTCCTTGAATTTCCATGTCGTGTTGACATGCAGGAATGGGAAAGGTGGCTTCTCCGGATAGAAGGCTTTCATCGCCAGATGGAGCATTACGGAGCTGTCTTTTCCGATGGAATACAGCATTACCGGTTTCTCACACTCGGCTGCCACTTCTCGTATAATGTAGATTGCCTCTGCTTCGAGTGCATCAAGATGGGATAATTCACTCATGTTGTTCCTCCTTTATGTAGGTCATTAATATTTATTCGAATCTTTCTTGTTTACCGTAATTACTTCGGTTGTGCCATCTGTCTTATCAATCTGCCAATTGAGCAGATCTCCCTGCGTGGAGACCGTCATCTTACTGCCCATACCGCCGATATCGGCTCCCAGATAGAACGAGATCGCACCGAATGCACATTCCTTGATACAGGAAGCGCAGCCCCAGCAGTCCTTCGGATAACGGATGTAGGCTTTCTTATTCTCATCCAGTTCGATCAGACTTCCCGGACAGACAGCGGTACACTTTGTACAGCCTTTGCATTTAAGTTTGTTAATTGAAATGCTCATACCGCTTACCTCCTTCTACTAGATCTCTGTAGATCATCTCGATCTTTCCATCCACCAGACGGGAATTCACATACCGCAGCCACTCATCGGACTTCTTTGGATAATCCAGATTCTCCGCAAAGCTGTGCCAGCGCGTCTCTTTTCTCGCACGCAGATGTGCGATCACAGTCAGGCAGACCGTCAGGCGCTCCTTCAGTTCATAGACGAACATCAGCTCATGCATGTCTTCCGCTTTCAGCCCCTCCGCAAGTGTCTGGATCTGTCTGATCTTCTCCTCTGCCATGTCAAGCTGCTTCGCATTAAACTGATAATGGGTTCCGATGCCTCCTGCGTAAGTATCCATCACTTTCTGCATCGCCTCTTCCAACTGCTCCACGGTAAACACCGCGTTTTCTTTCTGTAAGATGGCATCGTATTCAGCAACTTTGTCGTTCAGACTTTGAACCGATTGCGCAACTTCATGATTCCATGCCGCCTCTGTATCGTTCTTGATCTCAACAATGTTCTTTCCGTTCGCTGTATCGGTGTTCACATCTTCTAAGTTTCCGGTCACAACCATATCTGCTTCTTCCGCATCAAGCTGCTCCACCATGCGAAGCGCTGCGATCTCGCCTTCCACCAATGCTCCGGTCACATACTTCTGCGGACATCCTCCTGCCACATCGCCTGCGGCAAAAAGCCCATGAATCGTCGTCTCACGATTCGTATCCACCCAGTAACCGCTCGCCGTATGACCTCCGACGATATATGGCTCCGTGCCTTCGATCTCCACATTCTGCTCACTCGGATTCTTACCGGATTCCACCCATTTGAGTGTCTGGCTCGGTGCCATATTCAGGTACGCCTTGCGAAGCGCATCGTCCTGCTCCTCGCTGATGCCTTCCGTCCGCAGATAACACGGTCCGCGCCCCTCCAGATTCTCCTGCACGGTTCCATACACACGCTGCGAGGTGGTCAGTCCGTATTTCGTCTCATACACTTCGCCCAAAGCGTTCACCTGCTTTGCGCCGACACCCTGTGCAATCGTTCCGGTCGGTGCAATCGTGTCCTTACACCGGAGTGCAATAAATCGCATCTCAAACGTGGTCATCTCCGCTCCCGCACGAATTCCCATCGCGTAACCCGCGCCTGTGTTAAACGGAGGATACCACATCTTATGTCTTGAAAATCCCGGATTGTTTGGCTTGTATAATCCAGCGGCTCCGCCGGTTGCGATCAGCACTTTCTTCGCGCGGATCTCATACGCTTTCTGCTCCTCGATGGAGAAGCCATACGCTCCAAGGATCTGATTGTTTTCCACAATATAGTCTGTAATATTCAGTCGGTTGATCACCGTTACATCATCTAATTTTGATACTGCATCCGCAAGCAGTGGCTTAAAGTTCTCGCCGTTGATCTTGATGTTACGGTTTCCTCTGGCAACATACTCGCCGTTCTCATCCTTTAAGATGACCAGTCCGAGCTGTTCCATCTTCGCCGTCACACGGTTTAAGCCTTCCGACATCGTCAGAAGAAGATCTTCACGCACAATGTTGTCCGCATCCTTCTTCGCATAATCCACATAATCCTGTGGTTTTCTTCCCTTTACGATATATGCATTTAACGCATTTACTCCGGCAGCTAAGCATCCGCTTCGTTTGATGTTGGCTTTCTCCGCGATCACAACCGAATAATCGGAATGCTCCCTGATCGTCATTGCCGCGTAGCAGCCGGCGGTTCCGCCACCGATGATCAGAATGTCGGTATACAGCACTTCCTTCTGTGTAATTTTCATATCCATTCCTCTCTTTATATTTTTTCTGATACACGAATTGCTCCGTTGCCATGCAACTCCCGCAATTCTACACAGATTCGCAATCCGTTGATTTTTTCAAAATCACTTCTTGCTCATCCGTGTGCGGGTCATTAATCCAGAATACGTTTTCTGCAAGCAGAACTGTATTCTGGATTTTGACACCTTGTATCAGATATAGAATACATCATCGATCTGCATCTCCTGATTCTCCACGAGATACGTCTGATGCTCATCAAAGATGTAAAGGCGATAGATCAGCACATACACCTTCTGCCCGATCTCAAGCGGATCTTTTTCTAATGACCGCTCCGCCACAATCTCAATTCCATCGATGTCTACGACAATATCCAGATGATTGCCACGAAAGACAATGTCTTTGACAAAACCTTCCTCCGTCGCGCTGATGAACCGCTCCGGTTCGCTGCGCGAAAGCTTCACAAATTCCGGTCTGAGTACTGCGTGATCCGCGCCCTCGATCCGGTCAAAGCCGCAAAGTCTGTCGTATTCATTCACAACTGAGGATCGTCCGATAAACTGTGCAACGAACGGTGTGTCCGGTGCTTTATAGATTTCCATCGGCGTTCCCATCTGCTCGATGCGTCCGTGATTCGTGATGATGATCTCATCCGCGACCTCGACCGCCTCATCCTGGTCGTGCGTGACAAAGATGCTTGTGATGCCAAGCTTTGTCACCATCTCCTTGAGCCACGTCCGAAGCTCCGTTCTTACTTTTGCATCGATCGCCGCAAACGGCTCATCAAGAAGCAACACCTGTGGATTCGGCGCAAGCGCGCGGGCAAATGCGACACGCTGCCGCTGTCCGCCGGACAACTGATTCGGATATCGCTTCTCAAATCCCGACAGTCCGGTCAGTTCCAACAATTCAGTCACGCGTTTCTTGATTTCTTTCTTCGGGACTTTCGCAAGCTCCAGACCGAATGCGACATTGTCATACACGGTCATGTAACGGAACAACGCGTAACTTTGGAACACAAACCCGATTCCGCGTTTCGCCGCCGGAATATCATTGACACGCTGACCGTCAATGTAAATGTCTCCGGAGTTCGGATTTTCCAGCCCGGCGATCATACGAAGAAGCGTTGTCTTGCCGCTGCCGGATGGTCCGAGCAACGCGACCAGTCTGCCTTTTTCAATGCCAAAGCTTACGTTATCCGAGGCTTTAAAATCCCCATAATTTTTACAGATATTTCTCATTTCCACATACATACTGTCTACCTCTTTAACGTGGTGTGTGGGTTTTCTTATTTCGATACTCAAAGATGTTGCGAAGGATAAGAACAACAACCGCGATCAGCACCAGAATCGACGATACCGCAAACGCTGCCGTGATTGATGTGTCGGTGCCCGACATGTACAAAGCATCAATTTCAAGCGGAAGCGTGAATGTCTCTCCTCTTGTCTTTGACAACGCGTTGACTGCGCCGAACTCTCCCAGCGCACGCGCCGTACAAAGAATAATGCCATAGATCAGTCCCCACTTCATCTGCGGGAGTGTGATACGTCGGAAAATGGTCCATCCACCGGCACCCATGAGTGCTGCGGCTTCCTCCTCATCCTTGCCCTCTGCATTCAGGATTGGGATAATCTCACGCGATACATACGGAAATGTAACAAAAATCGTTGCGAGCACAACGCCCGGCAATGCGAACGTGATTCTGATATTGGTTCCGAGCAGCTGGTTCAACCAGCGGATGCCCGGATACGTCCATCCAAGTCTTCCGAACGTCATCAGGAACGCGAGTCCGACAATGACCGGTGAGATGGAAAACGGAATGTCAATAAGTGTTGCCAAAACCTGTTTCCCTTTGAACGAAAACTTCGTCAGAAGCCACGCTGCTGCAATTCCGAAAAACGTGTTGACTGCTACCGCGATCACCGTTGCAAGCAGGGTAACCAGCAATGCACTCTTCACATACTCGGTAGAGATGGCTTCCAGATAGAATTTCACGCCTTCGCTCAGGGAATTTATGATGATCGAACAAAGCGGAAACACCAGCATGATTCCGATGAACAGAACGCTTATGCCGATCAATATGTATTTTGTAATTTTCTTGCTGCTTTGTTCCATGTGTGTGTCCTCTATAATATGTTCGTTCTTGCCGCTTGTCTCATCTGTACGATATTGACACCGAACAGAATCACAAACGAGAAAATCAGCATAACAAGTGCGATTGTGGTAGCACTTGCATAATCAATGTAACCCAGCTTCTGCATGATCACATACGATACCACCTGTGTCTGCTCTCTGGCACTATTGCCGGAAATATAGATCACGCTTCCGTACTCGCCGACGCCTCTGGCAAAGGCAAGTCCGAATCCGGTTAAGATTGCCGGTCTCAGTTCCGGAAAGATTACTTTATAAAAGGTCTGCCACCGGTTCGCACCAAGCATAAAGGATGCTTCCTCATACTGGTGATCCAGCTTCTCAAGTACCGGCTGTACTGCACGGATGACGAACGGAATTCCAATAAATACTAATGCGATCACGAGTCCCAGATGCGTGTATGATACTTTGATTCCAAGCTTCGCAAGCGGCTTTCCAAGAAAGCCTGTCTCCGAATACAGTTTGGAGAGTGTGATACCCGCGACTGCGGTCGGCAGAGCAAACGGAAGCTCGATGCATCCATCAAGCAGGCGTTTTCCGGGGAAATCATACCGGACAAGCACCCAGGCTACGATGACACCAAACACACAATTGATAAGTGCCGCTGCCAGTGAACAAAGGATGCTCGTACGAAACGCATGCAACACATTCGGCTTTGTCACCAGTGCGAAGAACTCCGACGGTGAAAGCTTCAGTGCATAGACGAACACCGATGCAAGCGGGATTAAGATGAGCAGGGAAAGCATCGTAATTACGATTCCCATTGTCAAATGATATCCCGGGATAACCCGTACTTTTTTCGCTTTATTAGTACTCGTAGATTTCATCAAACATTGCTCCATCGTCAAAATAGGTCTTGTATGCGTTGTCCCATCCGCCGTAATCATCAATCGTGTACAGCTTGATATTCAGGTCAAATTTATCTGCATACTCTGTCAAAATTTCTTCATTCGCCGGTCGGTATCCATACTCCGCTGCCATACGCTGCGCCTCGTCACTGTACAGATACTCCAGATACTCGCGGCTGACTTCCTGCGTGCCGTTCGCATCCGCATTGTCATCGACGATCGCCACACTCGGCTGCGCCAGAATGCTGACCGACGGCGTGATGAGTTCGTACTCATCCGGATAACTGCTCATCGTCGTCAAAGCCTCATTCTCCCACGCGATCAGCACATCACCCTTCTGGTTCTCCACGAACGTTGTGGTCGATCCGCGCGCTCCGGAATCCATCACCGAAACCTGCGCATATAATTTCCGAAGGAAATCCTCTTCCTTTGCCTCATCTCCGTATGCTTCCTTCGCATAGGACAACGCCGCAAGGAAATTCCAGCAGGCACCGCCGCTGCTCTTCGGGTCCGGCGTGAGCACTTCCACATCCGGCCGGGTGAGATCATCCCAGTCTTTAATGCCTTTCGGATTGCCTTTCCGCACGAGAAAGACGATCGTAGAGGTGTACGGTGCGCTGTCCCTGTCAAACTCTTCTTTCCACCCCGGCTCGATCAGTCCCGTCTGCTCGATCAGTGTGATATCATGCTCCAAAGCCAGTGTTACGACATCCGCATTACATCCCTCGACCACCGATCGTGCCTGCGCTCCGGAACCTCCGTGCGACTGGATGACTTCCACTTTCTTACCGAACTTGTTCTCATAATATTGCTCAAACAACGGATTGTATGCCTCGTAGAATTCACGCGTCGGATCGTAGGAAACATTCGTGATCGTAATCGTATCGCTTTGCTTCCCGCCGCATCCGGTGAGGGCAATGGTAAGAAGAAGCGTTACCGCTGCGAAGCGCCGGAATGTGCGACATCGCGTGCCGCATTTACGACTTTCTTCTTTATATATAGTTGTGAAGTCTGGTTTCTTACTGTAATTCTTCACGTTTTATCCTCTTTGCTACGTTATGCAACTATTCTCTCTTCCCCACATGCAAGCATGTCGCATCCGTTTCCTTATTCATAGGAAGGCTGAATCGTAACACTTATTCTAAAATAGGGAAGTAGATAAATATCTCTCTCCGGTATCCGGAAGCAGTACCACGATCCGCTTGCCTGCATTCTCCGGTCGCTTCGCCAGCTCTGTTGCCGCCCAAAGTGCCGCGCCCGACGAAATTCCAACCAGAAGTCCGTCCGACTTTGCGACCTCGCGCGCTGTCTCAAACGCTTCCTCGTTGCCAACCTTAATGATTTCATCCACAAGGCTCATATCCATAACCTTCGGAATAAATCCGGCGCCGATTCCCTGAATCTTGTGTGGGCCAGGCTGCTCTCCGGATAATACTGCGGATGTTGCCGGTTCCACTGCGATAATCTTCACATCCGGATTCTTCTCACGAAGTCCCGCTCCGGTTCCGGTTAATGTTCCACCGGTTCCGACGGAGGATACGAAGATATCCACATTTCCATCGGTATCCTGCCAAATTTCCTGAGCAGTCGTCACTTTGTGAATCGCCGGATTTGCTTCATTCTCGAACTGCTGCGGAATGAATGCATTTCCATATTCTTCCTTCAGCTGCGCTGCTTTCTCGATCGCACCACGCATTCCTGCGCGTCCCGGTGTCAGCACAATTTCCGCACCGAGTGCTTTCACGATCTTGCGTCGCTCCATACTCATGGTGTCCGGCATCGTCAGAATCAAATGTAATCCTTTCGATGCGGTAACAAACGCAAGTCCGATTCCGGTGTTGCCACTTGTCGGCTCAATGATGACCGTATTCTGATTGATCTTGCCATCCTTGATTCCCTGCTCGATCATCGCGTTCGCCACACGATCCTTCACACTTCCGAGCGGATTAAAATACTCAAGCTTCGCAACGACCTGCGCCTTCAGTTCCTTCTTCTTCTCATAATTGGATAATTCCAGTAACGGTGTGCCTCCGATCAGCTCCGTTAATTGTTTTGCAATCTTCTCCATCATCGTTTCCTCTTCTGACCATTTATCTTTCGCATCAAATTTCTATAATTGTTTCTCATTTAAGTTTTATTGTGTTTTATCATACCCCACTATTCCTACTATGTCAATAGGTATTCTGGGTTAAAGTAATAAAATGCACCGGGAACCTACTCGTTCCCGGTGCTTATCAATCCCATTTTTCTATTATAGCATTCCATCCCGCAGCACATCATGATCGCGCAGCAGTTTTTCGATCACGGTTCCCTTGATCTTGCCAACCAGCGGTTTCTTGATCACATTGAGCGGTCCTAAATCCATCTGTAATGGCGATTTTCCATCCATCAGCTTCACGCTACTGTCTAACAGTTCACGCACATCGTAGACACTGCCCCATACCTCCGGCACGCCACGATCCACGCCCAGCAGCCCATAGACCGCTTCCATTGCAGTACGCACAGAATACTCCGTCGTAAATACCGTATCTCTCGGGGTCTCCGTAAACTGTCCAAGGAATGCGAAGTTGACACAGCCATCCGGAATAACATCCGGGCGGTCGCCTTTGGTTCTTGGCATAAAGAATGCGGTGATATACGGCATCATGGTTGGTACACAGACCGCACTGTGCTCTGCCAGATCTTCGATCTGATCTTCCGGCACACCAAGATGATACAGCCATTCTTCTGTGATTTCCTTACCAGTACACTCCTTCATCGGCTTCTTGATAAAGTCACCCTGGGCATCGGTAAACAGGCCGTATACCCATACGCAGACCTTGTCTTTGTCCTGCTCCTTGAACTGCCCCTGACGATTGATCGTCCAACTTAATAACCAGCTGGAATCCCTGCAGCTTACGATACCACCGGTAACGGTCCCTCCGCTGCGCGGATCACGCTTACAGATTTTCTCAATATATGGGAGGATCTTGTCATCCAGCGTTGTAACGGTTGCCGATTCCCAATTGGTCTTGGCAATGTCGGAGCAGAATTTCTCCGGATGTCCGAAAGAAGGGTCCTGCTTTGCAATGTTCTTCCACAGACTCCAGCAGCCACTGGTGCGCACCTCTGCGTCCCCATTCGGTGCATGATTCTGATCACCGTAGATTGTGCCCTCGGTGCAGCTTCCGTTTGTGACAAAGACCAGATCATTTTCTGTCAGGACAATGCCAGTCTCTACGCCTTTGACTTTACATTCAATGGTTTTTGCCACTTTCTTTCCATCTTTGATGTCAAAAATAACGTTGGTTACTTCGGTGTTGAACTGGAACTCAACCCCGGCATCCTCGAGATATTTCTGCATCGGAAGAATCAGGGATTCGTACTGGTTATAACGCGTAAATTTCAGTGCGGAGAAATCCGGCAGACCGGAAATATGGTGGATAAACCGCTGGAAGTACAGCTTCATCTCCAAAGCACTGTGCCAGTTTTCAAATGCAAACATTGTGCGCCAATACAGCCAGAACGTGGAATCGAACACTTCCTCATCGAATACATCCTCGATGGTCTTGTCGTACAGATCTTCATCCTTTGTCATAAAAAGCTTCATGATCTCCATGCAGCCCTTCTGGCTTAAGTTAAACTTTCCATCCGTATGTGCATCCTCACCGCGATTTTCCGTTGCACGGCAAAGCGAATAGTTCGGATCCTCCTTGTTCAGCCAGTAATACTCATCCAGCACGGATGCCCCTTCGATTTCCAGTGACGGAATGCTGCGGAACAGATCCCATAGACACTCAAAATGGTTCTCCATCTCACGGCCACCACGCATCACATATCCGCGGGTCGGATCAAAGATACCATCACAGGCACCTCCCGCCACATCCATTGCCTCCAGAATATGGATATGAGAACCAGGCATCTGACCATCTCTTACAAGAAAACATGCCGTTGCCAGTGCTGCAAGTCCGCTACCGACAATATATGCACTCTTGTCATCGACTCCTTGCGGCTTCTTTGGTCGGGCAAATGCCTCGTAGTTTCCATTGGTATAATAAATTCCCTTGCTGTTCTTTTCATATTTTCCGCGTTCCGTGTTGCGGTAATCAATTGGCGGCTCCGCCTTTGCAATTTTTTTAATTTTCTGCTTATTTGATTTATTTGTTGCATAGGCAAGACCAGCTCCTGCTGCAACTGCTGCGATTCCAAGTCCTAATTTTTTATTCTTTGACATATCGTTTCTCCTTTCTGCGGTCATTCAACCGATTGTTTATGGGACAACTTCGATACACTTATATTAACCAGTTCTCTGAAAAGAAACCATTTACAAAACGAGGGAACTGATAAAAATTTTATCAATTCCCTCGTTTTGATCAATTGTCTGGTTTTAGACAACATTCTTAAAATTTTCAATCGACCGCGCAATGTTTCCATCCAGTGCAGTTCCCATCATCTGCACGATCTTGTGATAATCTTCCTGCATCCCCTTATCGATCCAGTCAAGCATAATTCCCACAAAGCCATACTTATAGAAATCTGCAATAAATGATTTGTCCTCATCCGCAATCTCAACGTCTTTGCATTTTTCCTCGACCACATGAACGATCAGTTCATAAGTCAGCTTATACAGATACTGTTCCACCTTTTCGCGGGCAACCGCATGATATACATTCATAATAAAAGGCTTATTTTCCAACACCGCCTCAAAAATCTGCGAAATACCTTCCTGCCATGTGTCGTAGGTTTTCTTGTCCTGCAGCGCACGCTTGCCATCCTCCACACACGCCCACTCAACCAAATCATAGATGTCCTTGAAATGATAGTAGAATGCCATACGGCTGATTCCACAATGCTCCGTCAGATCGTTGATCGTGATTTTGTCGATTGGCTTTGTGCGCAAAAGTTCTTTTAAAGATGCTTCCAGCGCCAGCTTCGTCGTGTTTGCCATAAAAATACACCTCGCAATATATCAATGTCATAACACGAACCTGACATTTCTTCAAGCTTTAATTTCTACAAAATATTTATTTACAAAATACTTTCCCAGTCCTCTACTTTGCAAAGTGCAGGAGCTTCATAATCTGCATGAAGTGACTGATAGAACGGTCCAACCCCAAGGGATTTCATGCCGCCGGCTGCAGCCGCCTCAATTCCCGCAGCAGAATCTTCCACAACAAGACACTCTTCTGGTGGTAACCCGAGCTTTTTTGCTGCAACTAAAAACACTTCAGGATCCGGCTTCGACTTCGTTGTGTCCAGTCCACAGCTTATTTTGTCAAAATATGGCATTAATCCGGTCTTCTCCAAAATGACCGGTGCGTTCTTACTTGCAGACCCCACCGCAAGAAGAAGTCCCCCATTCTTTAACTTCTCCAGCACATCCTTCACATTTTCAAGTACTGAAGATTCATCCATTTCCTCGAGGAGTTCCAGATAATATCCATTCTTTCGCTCGGCAAGTTCGATCTTCTCCTCCTCACTGTATGTCCGATCTGCTTTTTCCAACACGATTTCTAATGATGCCATACGACTGACTCCGCGCTGGCGACGATTGTCCTCTCTTGTAAAGCCTGTAATATGTAATTCCTGTGCAAGGCGTTTCCATGCCTGATAGTGCATTTCATCTGTTGACACAAGAACTCCATCTAAATCAAAAATAACACCCTTTATCATAATCTCACTCCTAATCCGAATAGGCACCGATTTCTGTAACCGTACCCTCATTTGCTTTGATATTTACTTCGTACTCCATTCCCTGATATATCACACGAAACCGCATTGCTTTCATACTTTTCGGAAGATGCGGATGACAGACCAGTCGTCCATTCTCCACGCAGACTCCGGCAAAGCCTTCAACCGCAGTCATATAAGCTGCTCCTGCTGCCGCAGGATGTGTTCCTCCGATATAAACAAGTCCGGCCCATTCTTTTCCGCCTTCTTTCAGATCTGCCATTGCAGACTTCAGGAAAAACGGATATGCGCGATCCGGCTCTCCGATTTTGCAGGCAAGCATTGCATACATTCCTGCACTAAGGGAGGAGCCATGCTCCGTTCTTGGTTCATAGTATTCCCAATTTGCACGAAGCACAGCCGAACTATAATCTAGGCTAAACAGGTTTAATGCAGTAACAACATCCGCCTGTTTAATGATCTGTGTGTGTGATGCGACTCCATATGCGCCGCCCCAATATTCTTTTTCGTGCAAAATCCTGCTTCTCACGTCCTCTAAAGATGCATCCTCCAACTCAAAATATCCATCGAATTGCTCGACAATATCCTTATGCTTTCCCGCTCTCTGAGGTTGCGGTATATACAACTTTTCAAATGCATCTGCAAATATATGAATTAATTTCTTTCCATCATACATATCCGGCAGCATGTGCTGGTCTATCGCTAACGTAATTACTTCTATCGCTTTCTCCAACACATACTTTGCCATTCGGTTTGTGTAAACATTATTATTCACACGCTCATGATACTCATCCGGACCGATGACATCATGAATTTCATAATCATTTCGCGTCAACCGGTGAATAAGCAGACTGTAGTAGAATCTGGCACATTCAATAACCGTTTTGATGCCATCTGCATCAAGCAGACTCTTGTCACCAGTCCACTCTGTATATCGCATAATTCCATATACGACGGCAGCAGAGATATGAACCTGTTTATCCTTGAAATATGTGCGCATCGGGCGCCCGGTAAAAACGTCCGTAACGTTATAATCCGTACACGCATCATAGCCGCCTTCCTGACTCTCCCACGCATAGAAAGCGCCTTCATATCCATAATGTTTTGCTTTATCCAATGCCCCTTGTAACGTATCAATTCGGTACTTCATCAGCACACGGGCAGTATCCGGATCCGTCATCAGGAAGAAATCCAGCATAAACATCTCTGTATCCCAAAAGACAGCACCTTTATATGTCTGTCCGGACAGCCCCCTCGCCGGGATCGACAGACTTTGGGTATGTCGCGGTGCAATCGAATGCAGATGATATAATGAATAATTGACTGCCTGCATTGCTTTCGCGTCACCCTCAATCTGAACTTCCGAGTGTTTCCATAAAGATTCCCAATAAGCAGAGTGCTTTTGTTTTAAAGCGTCATAACCATTGACCCTGTTTTTTCTGAGCTGTTGCAAAGCGCTCTCCTTCGGCAGCCCACAATCCTTACCGGTATATACACAGACCAGTTTATCTGTTGTATAAACTTCGCCCGGAACCGAACGAAACAGAACGCGATGCAACAACTTATGATGCTTTGTATCCCGGTCCACATTCGACGGATATGACGTCTGAATCGTCTCTGCTACGACAATCGGTATCTGCTCTTCATGCGTCCTTGCTGTCACAGTGATATAGTCAAGCTGCTCCTCCATCATAACTGCTTCTAGATGTGGTCCGTTTAAATCCCATACAGCGGTATCAATACCTGTCACCAGTTCGACATCAGCCGGGAAATCGGTGCAGATCTGTATGCGCATTCCGATCGTATGAACATCCTGCATACTCGCAAAACGCTCCGTCCTTAAGGTAATCGTTCCCTTTTTTGTCTGCCATGTCGTATGTCTCTGAAAAATTCCATGACGATAATCCAGAGAAATGCCATGTGCTTCCGGAAGCGTCTTTGGAAGCCTGTAATCCGTTCCGTCCACACGAATATACGAATAACATCCGTTTGGCAGATTAATCGGCTCACGCCACCCACTGGCCTGATCGTAAATTCCCGCCAGATTAATTGCCGGAAGCTTATCCTTTTCATACTCATCAAGAGTACCACGGATACCCATATAACCATTGCCAACCAGATATCGATTGCCAAGCGTGGCCGCTTTTGCTTCCTCGTATCCTTCTTCCCTTATTGTCCAATCAAACATTCTGCTTCTCCTTTATGCTGGAATTGCAAATACCTGTCTTTTTTCATTAATTGCAGCTTTTTGTCCATAAATGCAGACCTCAACCTCTTTCCCACCTGCAGTACTCAGACTCACGCCATCTTTCTTGACATCCACACAAAGGATCTCGTCCTCATATACAACATGGAACCGATATCCGTCCCATTGTTCAGGAATAGAAGGGGCCAAAGTAAGGGACTCCCCATCTGCACGTAATCCACCAAAACCATATACAATGTTCATCCAGGCCGCAGCAATTGAAGTTGTATGTAAGCCGTCCCCACTGTTCCGGTTATAATTGTCAAGATCCATACGCGTTGCAAATTTAAAGAAATCAAACGCTTCCTCCTTTTTGCCAAGCTGCGCCGCCAAAATCGAATGTACCGATGGCGAAAGCGAACTCTCATGAATACAGCGCGGCTCATAAAATTCATAGTTGCTGCGCAGCACATCCTCAGAAAACTGTGAATTAAACAAAAGCAGGAACATTAAGACATCCGGCTGCTTAATCATATCGTTTCGATAAATGCGATCATATGTCCAATGATCATACAGCGGGAATTCCTCAATCGGTATTGCATCCACATCAATATGCGGTAATTTGAAAAATCCATCATGCTGCTCAAACAGTTTCCGCTCGACATCATAAGGGATATACATCTTATCCGCTTTCTGTTTCCAGTCTACGCCCTCACCGTCCTTATAATTTACCCGTCTGATAACTTCCTCATATACCTCAGGCATATTCTTTTTCATACGCTCCAACACATCAAGCGTATAGCGGAAACTAAACTGTCCCATATAATTTGTATACGCATTATGGTTAACCATCATCTGGAATTCATCCGGTCCCATGACTCCATAAAATCCATAGCAGGTATGATCCGCATTATAATCACCGCGCGTTGCAAGCATACGACAAATTTCGATCAGCATCTCAAGTCCGTATTTCTCCGTAAAAGAAGTGTCCTGTGTCACTTTCTCATAAATCCAGATTCCGTAAGCAACTGCTGTCGAAGCTTGCAGCTGAAGGCTTGCATGCTGCCAGAGATTACAGCACTCACGACCGCTGATCGTAGCGATCGGATAGAATGCTCCCTCGCAATCCAATGCCTTAGCACGCGCTCTTGCTTCATCTAATGTCGCATATCGGAAATATAACAAATTCTTTGCGGCCTGCTTATCGTGGAACAGGAAGAACGGAAGACAATACGTCTCGGTATCCCAGAACGCATTTCCATTGTAAGCTTCTCCTGTCAGTCCTTTCGCGCCAATATTCGTACCCATGATTGCGCCGTGATAGGTTTGAAACATTTGGAAAATACAAAAACGGATTCCCTGCTGGTTTTCCTCATCACCAGATATTTCGACATCCGATTTCTCCCATACTTTTTCCCACCATTTGCAATTGGATGCATACAAAGAATCAAAAGTCAGTGTCCTCATAGCTTTGTCAGCATGATCCATACCCTGTTTTTGTGACAGCGGAGACACGTTCCATACAATCTTATCAAGCGAATAGCTCTCCTGATCCTTTATGAACAGCGTATATTCCTCTGCCACACATTTATCCCCAAGAATTGCACGTGTCGCACCGGTATCAACAATGGTTCCCTGCATCGCACAATAGCTATCAAGCTTCATCTTCGTATTCTTAGTGCAGCAGCTGATATGACCTCTGTGTTTCTCCATAGCCTGATTACTGCAGTCCCACCTTCCAGTCTGCTCAGAACCATGTACCGTATTGCAGTCAAGGCCTGCACTCACACGAATTTCTCCATTGTATCCTTTGGACGTAATGATCAGTCTCTGTGCAGCAGCTTCATTTGTCACCATTGAAATCAGTCGTTCCATCTGAATCTCAAGTGTTCCTCTTGCGGTATGCCATAAGAACTTCCTGCAAAGTAATCCGGTCTTTAAACTTAAACAGCGGTAAAAATGATCAAACTTTACTTTTGCAAGATCAAGCTTTTCATCGCCAGCCCAAATGCGTAAATAAAGCCAGTCAATGCTGTTTACCATAAACTCCGTTTCCTGAACAATACCCTTATATCCTTCGGCTGCGGCTTTATGTCTCTCATAAACACCATTAAAATAGCTTCCAAGAAGTGTTGGTCCGCCATATCCCTCCTCAAAATATCCTCGCACACCCATATACTCATTTCCGAGTGAAAATACGGACTCTGCAACCTTTCCATACTCCGGATCAAAGCCCTCCTCGATAACATTCCAAGGATCTACCTTAAAATAACTGTCTGCAATTTTTGCCATATATCTTTCCTCGCTTTACTTTTTTACTGTATTTTGTATAAATATGAACTTTTTATAATACGATCCTGATCTCATCCTGCATAGGCACCACTTTTTCATTATTTTTATAAATAATGCGCAAAGATTTATAACTATGTGGATATCCCTTCAACATCCGCTGCATATAGAATTCATTCTCTTCAGAAAACGAGAAGGAATACAGATTATATTGTCCCTGTCTATAATGAAACGACTCTCCGTCATCCTGATAATGAATATAACTTCCTTTGCCCGGATAAACATGTAGAATTAGTTCATCAATCTCCTGCTCTCCTACATACTGCTGAATTGGATAGTTCGGCAATATTGTTCCAGCCTTAATAAAGATTGGACACACATCAAGGGGCGCATCTTTAATAAAATACCGAGGTCCTGTTATCACCTCATCTGTCTCATAATCAATCCATTCCCCTTTCGGCAGATACACCAGTTTTTTTCTGCTTCCCTGTGTAACGACCGGAGAAATCAGAATTCGATCTCCCAACATAAACTCATCATTCAATTCCCATGTATTTATATCATCCTCATACTCCATGACTAATGGACGCATTACAGGGATTCCGTTTTTCTCCATTCCGCAAAAACAGTCATATAGATACGGCAGAAGCTGATAACGCAATTCCACAAACTTTTTATAGATACGGCAGGTTTCCTCATCAAACTGCCACGGTTCCTGATAGGTACCAACCTTCGAAGAATGATTACGACACAGTGGCGAAAAGCATCCTACCTGCATCCATCGAACCAGTAATTCTGCCGTCGTATCGGATCCAAATCCTCCGATATCGGTGCCGCAAAATCCCATTCCACTCATCCCCAGATTGCATAATTGCGGAATCGCCATCTGTAAATGGGCCCAGATGCTGTGGTTGTCACCGGTCCATACGCTGGTATATCGCTGACTTCCGGCATAACAAGCTCTCGTAATCACAAACGGCCTTTTTTTATCATATTTTTGCAGGCCTTCGTACACAGCTTTCGACATCAAGTGTCCGTAAACATTATGCATCTGCGCATGTGTACTCTTTGTCTCTTCATCACAAAACACAATGTCCTCAGGGATTTCTCCATCAAATCCGGCAGGTTCATTCATGTCATTCCATATTCCTTTGAATCCATAATCAACCAGCCGCTTCTCTTTTTCCATCCACCATTGTCTTACCTGCTCTCTGCCAAAATCCGGGTATGCCGTCTCTCCCGGCCAGACAACATTGGTATATATTTTTCCATTCTGGCTTACCGCAAAATAACCATTCTCTTTTCCCTCTTGATAAATATCATACGAATCATCAACCTTAACCCCGGGATCCAGAATTGCGACTGCTTTTATTCCCATATCGGCAAGTTCTTTGGTCAATCGCTCCGGCTTCCCGTATCGTTCTGTGTTAAAAGTAAATACCTTGTACTGATCCATATAATCAATATCAAAATGGATGGCATCACAAGGGATCTTTAATTGCCGCATCATTTTAGCGACCTCTAATATATCCTCGCGGCTTTCATATCCCCAGCGTGACTGATGATAACCAAGTGCCCATTTCTGTGGAATCGGAACCGTTCCGGTCATGGATGTATAAGTAGATATAATCTCCTTTAAATTTTCTCCATAATAAAAATAGTAATTTAGATTTCCGCCATCTGCTGCGAAAAAGTAATAATCATTGCTTTCATGCCCAAAATCCCAATAAGAGTGGCAGGTATTATCCATGAAAATTCCATATACTGAATCCTTCTGTTTGGCAATCATAAAAGGAATACACTTATACAGTGTGTGGAAACTGTCCACATGCGGCATCGGGTTATCCGTATTCCATAATTCATATGCATACCCTTTTTTATTTAAAAATCCAGTCATATCTCCCAGACCATAGAAAGCTATCGTCTGATTCATTTTCTTTACTACTTCTATCCTGTATGCATCTTTGGAAGTAGCCACCTGATGGCCTTCTTTTTTCATGAGTTCCAATGATTCTTTACTGATCATTCTTTTAGGGGTGCGTTTTCCCCTATAATCCATACATAACGCCTGACCACTCTTCTCATAGATATCTATTTTAAACTCGTCGTAGATACGGATTCTCAGATAATCCGTAATTATTTCGATGAAATTTTCTTTGCTCAGAATATTAAATTTTGTTCTTATGGCTCCCTCATTTATGATTGCCTTTGAAGGAACTCTGTGTTCTTTACAATCCGCATAAACATGGATTACCTTCGAATTTACAATAGTAACTTCTCCATCCTGATGTTCAAAATGAAACAGTATCTTTTGTCCTAAAACTTCATGTCCAATAATTTTTCCAAACATTGTCTCTCTCTTATGAATACGGGCAGTTATAACAACTGCCCGCACAAACTATTTATTTACTGATTTGATTTGTAGGTATTATATGCATCTTCCTGAATCTGCATAAAATTGTCTAAGCCCATCTGCTTTAACTGATCAACATACTCATCCCACTGATCATCAATACCTCCTTCTGTTACCCAGTTTGCCTGATTAACAGAAATGTATGATGAAATATCAGAGTACAGAGTTCCAAGCTGATTAACCTGTTCCTCGGTGTAACTTACATTCGGGAATGCTTCTTTTGCATACTGTGCCATATCCTTATCAAGTTCAAGTTTCGCAGCATCACCATTCTCTCCTGCATAAGTTACTTTATCGTTGAATCCGTCTTCTACATACTTTGGACCAAAATCACGGAGAGAATATACCCATGCATAAGTATCTGCGGACATACCTTCCTTCGGCTCAAGAACAGTATAAGTTCCTGCTGCCTCATCCTTATCTACACCTACACCAAATGATCCGTAGAAGTTCTGGATAGATGCATCATCTGTGTAAAACTTGTCAACCCATGACAGTAACTTTCCAGGATCTGCACAAGATGATGTAACAACGAATTCATATCTTGTATAATTGTAATGTTCTGGATCAGAAGCGATGTACTGATTTCCATCTGGTCCCTTTAATGCCGGAAGTGCTACATACTGATCTGCATTTGCACCAAATGTTGCATCTGCGGTCCATCCTGCTGCACATCCTACGATTGGTGTTTCACTCATTAACTTTGCATCTCTCATAGAAGTATCCTGTGTAAATACCTCTGGATCGATAAGACCTTCCTGATAGCACTCATGCATAGCTTTAATACCAGCTTTGTACTCCTCTGATGTAGGAATAAATACAGGGCTTCCATCTTCCATAGTCATGGAATATGTATTCTCGCCACCAACTCTTACACCAAATGGAAGACAGAAGAACATTGTTGCATCTGCATTACCGGTTCCGTATGGGATCTCATCGCTTGCATCGCCGTTGCCATTTGCATCCTGCTCTTTGAATGCTCTGAGAACATCTACAAACTCATCATAGGTAGTTGGAACATCCAGTCCAAGATTATCCAGCCATGTCTTGTTGATAAATAACTGGTTTCCTACGGTTGGTCGACAAGGCTTCTTTGCCGGCAGTCCATAAATATGTCCGTCTGCAGAAGTTGCCAATGACTTCATAGTAGGATCTGACTCCATAATGCTCTTAAAGTTTGGCATATACTCATCAATGTAATCATCCAATGCAATAAATGTACCTGTGTTTGATAAGATATCTGTCTCGCTGAAACAAATAGATCCCATAAATGCATCCGGAAGCTCACCGCTTGCTAAAAGAACCGATTTCTTATCTGCCCAATCTGCATTTAAGATCGTATCCCAATTAATCTGAATTCCAGTCTCCTTTGCTGCTGCATCCGGGAAACCAGTGTGATAATCCTCTCCCCAATCAGCCCAACGTACTGTTGCTACCTCGTAGGTATCCGTTGTTGCTCCATCTGCATCGTTCTCAGCCGCTGCAGTGCTCTTTGGTGTTGACGAATCACTCTGTCCGCATCCTGCAAAGGAAGATACCGAGAGTGCCATTGTCATCAACAGCATCATGATTTTTTTCTTCTTACACATAGTCTTTCTCCTTTTCCTTTTTGATTCTTTTATTCCTTCACTGCACCAATCATTACACCCTGGTTAAAGTACTTCTGTAAGAACGGGTATAAACACATGATCGGCAGTGTTGAAACCACAATAGATGCATATTTCATCATGTCGGAAAGCTGTCGCAATTCCTGTGCCATAGTTCCTGTTGCAGCGCCTAACATCGACTGATTTGAAATTAAAATTCTTCGCAACAGCAGCTGTAATGGTTGTAATGATTCCTTCTGAATATAAATGAGTGCATTAAACCATGAATTCCATAATCCTACAGCTGTCCATAAACCAATTACTGCAAGAACTGCTTTTGATAATGGCAATACAAACTGCAGGAAATATCTAAGCGTTCCGCATCCGTCAATCTGTGCAGCCTCCCACAACGTTTCCGGGATCGTGGATTTAAAGAAGGTTCTTGCCACAATAATGTTATAAGTAGATACCGAAAACGGCAGTACCATAACCCAGAACGAATTCAAAAGGCCAAAATTCTTTACCACGATATAGGTTGGAATCAATCCGCCGGATATAAACATTGGAATCAGATAAAATACATTGATCCACTTCTTTCCGAACAAATCTTTTCTTGACATTGCATATCCTGCCGGAATATTGACCGCAAGTGCAATGAATGTTCCCACCAGCGTGTATATGATCGTATTTCCATAACTCTTCCAGAACATTTTCTGTTTAAACAGTTCATTGTATCCGGAAAATTCCCAATGCTTTGGCCAAAACCATACATCTCCGTTGGCCACATCTGCCGGATTACTGAATGACGCAATAATTACAAACCATAGAGGATAAATAATCAGCAGAATCATAATAATGGCAATAATGTGAAATATAATATTGACCATTCTGTCCTTTGTCATTTCTTTTTTTCTTTTCATTCTTACATTCTCCTAAAACAAACTGGTATCTGTCTTTTTCTTTGCAATATAGTTAATAACCAATAGTACAATTACGTTCACGACCGTATTGAAAAGTCCTATCGCAGTTGACAGACTGTACTGTGAACTCTGAAGTCCCATCTTATATACATATGTAGAAATGATTTCACTTGACGTAATGTTTAGTGTATTCTGGAGAAGGAACACTTTTTCGAAACCGATTCCTAAAATATTACCTGCGCTCATTACCAGAAGAATAACGATCGTCGGCATGATCAACGGTAGATCAATGTACTTTATCTTCTGCATTGTCGTTGCTCCGTCAATCGTTGCAGCTTCATAATAAGTAGGATCAATACCGGACAGGGCAGCCAGATAAATGATACTGTTCCATCCCAGATGCTGCCAGATATCGCTCCATACATAAACATGTTTGAATGCTCCGGCACTTCCCATCAGGTTTGGTGCTTCATGTCCAAATAACTGGAAAATATTTGCAATCAATCCATTGCTCGGTGACAGGATGATCAAAATAATTCCACACATAACCATGGTTGAAATAAAATGTGGAAGATAAGTAACTACCTGAAACACTTTCTTAAACATTTTGGTTCTCATCTGGTTACACATCAAAGCTAACGCAACCGGAAGCGGTGTTCCTACGATCAATCCATACAAACTTAATACAAGCGTATTTTTTATCGTAATCGGGAACTGATAAGATTTGAAAAACTGCATAAAATTGTCAAATCCTACCCACCGACTTCCAAAAATTCCAAGGGACGGTGAATAATGTTTAAATGCAATAATCAGACCTCCCAATGGTAAATACGCAAAACAAAAAAGCAATATTGCCGAAGGCAAAAGTAATACGTAAAGCGGTATACTCTTTCTTATTGCTGTCGCTTTTCTTTTCTTCATATTCTCTCCTTTCGTTGTTCCTTTCTGGTTTTATGATATATTTTTGGCCTTTGCTTTTATAGCACTTATCAGTCTCAAAACTAGCACTAATTTTGTCTCTTCATCACATTCTTCCAAAGAAAAAAGCAATCCTCATTTTCACGAGAATTGCCTTATTCCGGAATTTATATTTTTTAATTAGGATAATTTAAATTTCTGAACCTCTTTCCCCAGATCTGTCGCAATCTGTTTGTTATCACGGGCCTGTTCTCCGATATCCGATACATTTTCCGTAATATCAACCGAGATCTCAGCCACCCGGTTTACGCCCTTGACGTTCTCTTCAACCGAAATATTAATACTCTCCATCATATTTCGAATTCCATTCATATTATTGCGGAGTTCCTCCGACTGATTTCTGAACATCTTCATAATATCATCCAGCTTTGCAGCCTCTGTATTATATTCCTGACTGGTTTGTACCAGTTCGCTATACCCTTGCATCGCGACCTCATCGACGAACTGAAGCATCTTAGACGCTTCCTCCGCCAACTCGTTTACCGCATTCAATACGCCTGAGCTGACAAGCTGTATTTGTTCCGCAGCTAATGCAGAATCCGCAGCCAATTTACCAATTTCCGTAGCAACAACCGAAAATCCTCTTCCCGCCTCTCCGGCTCTTGCGGCTTCAATGCTCGCATTCAGGGATAACAGATTTGTCTGATTTGTAATATTAATAATATCCGTCGTAAGGTTCTTGATTTTTTCTACCTCTTTTGATTCCTGAATTTTAGCGTAAACATTTTCAGAAAGAACCTTCGCCTGATTTCTTGCATTCTGTTGATCCTTTACTGCCTTATTTTTAAGCTGCTCTGCACTCTGGCAGATATCTTCCGACAACGAGCCTCCATCCTCAGCGTAATCACTGATCTGGCCAATAAATTCATCTACTTTGTCAACCGATTTTTTAATCTGACTCATAGAGCCTGCAGTATCTTCCATCGCTGCATTCATTTCTTCCATCGTCGCAGATACTTCCAGCACGCTCTCCTGTGCTTCTTTCAGATGGTTCACTACATTTTCCGATGATTGATTTAAATTACTTGAGTTATCGGAAATATTCAGCATGATATCACGTATGTATGCGAGCAGTGCATTTACATGCTCCGCGATCGTTTCAACCTCATCCCTTGTATTTACTTCAATGATTCGTGTCAGATCACCGTGACTGTTTACAATATCACAAATGCACTCATCTACATTCGAAAGATTCTTCGTAATTCTGCTAATAATAATCTGAAACAGAAAGAAAGATAAAAATACGCAGATGATACCGTTTATAATTACAGATTTCATCGTCTGATTTACCGCGCTTACCACACTGTCCGCTTTATAATCACATCCAAGAACACCAACCTGTTCTCCCAGGCGATTGCAGATCGGAACATACACCGTGATGATTGCGGTACCGTTTTTCTTCATAATCTCCTTGTTGTATAAAACATGTCCGTTAAAGGCATCCTTCAGTTCCTTCAGACTCTTACCATATTGCGTGTTCATTGCAACCGGATATTCCTCGCTCATATCAAGCATATAAAAGACTTCTTTATCCTGCAGATATAAGATGTACATATCCTGAACAGGTGCTCCTTCGATAACCGGAGCAATCGCATTTTTCACTGCATTATACGGTGCGGATCCCTCACCATTTTCCGGTATTTTTTCTACGAGATTTCCATCAATCTGCGTTATTGCACGGTTGGCAATATACTCTGCAACCTGTCCTCCAGTCGAAATCATGTCTTTCTCCATCTGATACTTAAATATAAGTCCCATGCATGCACAGACACAAATAAGTATCAAGGTTGTTGGAATAATGATTTTTCTTTTAATTCCTCTCTTCATAGGCAACTCTCCTCCATCATTTTCATTGGTCATAAAAAAGATAACTTTAGGTTACTTGGTTTTCTCACCGTCCGATAGCATAATTCAGTCAAACCGCTTTCACAAATCCGCACTCTTTCCCTCAGATGCTGGTGTTCCATACCTTTCTCATTTATAATAAAAAAGGGAAATATCCTTAATACAACAAAGCAAAGGAGCAGAGGTATGAACACTGCAATCTGTTATACAACAACCTATGAGAACAATGTGCGGAGCACCGTAACAACGGAATATTCCTTTATCGATGATAATGGTGAAGAAAATGAAGTCATCAATCTGTACCCACAAGTAAAAAAACAACACTTTGAAGGATTTGGTGGCGCTATTACGGATTCGGCAGGTTACGTATATTCCCTGCTTGATGAAACGCAAAAGAAACAACTTGTACAAACATATTTTGGCAAGGATGCGATGAAATATAATCAGGTCCGCATTCCTATTGACAGCTGTGATTTTTCGTTGGAGCACTACGAAGCCGACTCTGATGAGAGTGATGCTGATTTCATGCATTTCTCCTTCAAGCGTGTAGAAAAATATATTCTGCCGCTTTTGGACGCAGCCGAAGATGCTTATGGGGATCGATTAAATATTATGCTTTCGCCATGGAGTCCGCCTGTTTATATGAAAACGAACGGAGAGCGGAATCATGGCGGCAAGCTAAAGCCGCAGTATCGAAAACGCTGGGCGGAATATATCTGTCGCTATATTAAAGAATATCAGAAACGAGGATACCGGATTACGGCACTCACACTGCAAAACGAACCAAAAGCAGTTCAGCCATGGGATTCCTGCGTGTACACTGCCCAGGAAGAAAAAGAGTTTTTAAAAGATTTTATGTGGCCATCCTTGAAAGCGCACGGACTTAATGATATTGCCATCTATATATGGGATCATAATAAGGAACGGGCTTTTGAATGGGCTGAGACCATTATTGACAAAGAGACTTCTCCTATGATCGCAGGTCTTGCATTCCATTGGTATAGCGGCGATCATTTTGATGCACTCCGACTGATTCAGGAACAATATCCGGACAAAAAGCTGTTACTGTCGGAGGCCTGCATTGAATATGGCAAATTTGCAGCCGACGACTACTTGAAAAATGCGCAGAAATATGCGCATGATATGATTGGGAATTTAAATAATGGTATGTGCAGTTTTTTCGACTGGAATCTTCTTCTGGATGAACAGGGTGGACCAAACCACGTTGGAAACTACTGTGATGCACCATTTTTATTTGACACCCAAAACAAGCATCTGTCGGAGGGTAATATTGCCGGTTATCTATGGCATTTTTCGCATTTTATCGAGCCGCAGGCAATCCGGATCGGCACAACCTGTTATACAGATGCGCTTGAAGTTACCGCGTTTGAACGTGCCGGACAGATTATTTTTATTCTTTTAAACCGCACCGGGGAGAGGCATCCGGCAGTGATCCGCATGCACAACACCAGCATCCGTCTGAACATCCCTGCGAATGCAATTACCACCGGTGTAATCGAGTAAACATAAGTTACCTGAATGGAGGAGGAGTCTGATATATGCGCAAGACGAAAAGAGAAAAAAATACCTACTCTTTAGTATCCAATATTAAATTATTTATTCCGTTGTTGATTTTTGTCATCAGCATCAATCTTGTGATCAGTATATTCTCTTTGATCAATATCCAACACCAGAATCACGAATATATTGAGAACTCCGTCTCCCTCTTTCAGGATGAAACCTCCTCCCATATTAATGCGATCCAGCATTTTATGGAATGGACGATTATTCAGGAACTTTTGGTAAATTCTCTGGAAACGGAAACGAACGATTACGAACAGTATCTTACTCTTGATGCGCTTCAGATCCGTATTGCAAATCATCAGTATACCACAGGAAACGAATTTAATTATTTTCTGTATCTGCAGCCACAGGGGAAATTCTATAATGTTTCTAATATGACGTTTCCTTATGATGATTATACCCAGATCAAGAAGATCATCCTGCAATACGCCAACGCAGACAGCCGGGAGCCATTTGCATGGAAATACGCAACCATCAACAATTCTGTCTATATGCATTATATGATTACATACAAAGACCGTACACTGGCAGCTTTTGTAAACGTTACGGAACTGTTTCAGCCTCTGCTTGATATGAATTTTGTAAAACAGGGAAATATCATCATTACCGATTGCGACAAGAATATTGTGTATTCCTCAAAAGGAATCGATCATATTCCGGATTCTCTGTTTTGGCATACCTTGCATACCTATATCAGTGACAAAAAAAGTACACCTTACAATATTTATCTGTATACGAATGATCTGCGCAATTATGGAAATCTTTTTGTATTTCAGCTTTTTGTTATCATAACGTCAACGATTGCCTGTCTTATTCTGGCAATCTCCGTCTTAAAGCTATACACAAAAGTAATGCAGCCGATTCAGGAATTTACCGAGAATCTTTCCCATTTAAACGAAGATTCCGCCCCGCTTGATTTTCAAAGCAGCCGTGTAAAAGAACTGGAACAGACCAATATACAGTTCAAAAACTTAATCCGGCAAATACGTAATCTCAAAATAACTATTTACGAGAATGAATTGGAGAAAAAGCATTCCCAGATTACATTTTTGCAGCACCAGATCAAACCACACTTTTATCTGAACTGCCTGACAACGATTAACAGTCTGGCACAATTGGAGGATTATAAGAAAATAGAGATGATGGTTAATTTTACCTCCCGTTATCTCCGTTATCTTTTCCAGACCGATAAGGAACTTCTTTGCATTGAATATGAACTCGCCCATATTCAAGCCTATCTGGATATACAGCAGTTACGATTGGGCGATTTTTTCAGCTACACCTGTTCCATTGAAGAGGTCGATAAGAACGCTTTAATTCCGCCATTATTGTTGATCACCTTCATTGAAAATACCATCAAGCATGCCTATGCCGGAAATCAAATATTGCAGATTTCTCTTACTGTTAAGCAGAAATACATAGAAGAAAGCCAATATTTACAAATTGATATTACCGACTCCGGACAAGGCTTCTCCGAAGAGATTCTTGAGAAAATAATGCATAAAGAGAATCCAGGCACAGATGAACGTGTCCATGTCGGTATATTAAACAGTATGCAACGCCTGCAGCTTTTGTATGGCAACAACCATAAGATCCGCTTTTTTAACGGAGAAAGCGGCGGTGCCCATATTCAGTTGCTCATTCCTTATCAGATTTAAACGGAGGATAAATATATGAATGTATTACTTGTAGATGATGATCGTTTTGTGATTGCCGCACTTATGAAGGGTATTCACTGGAAGGAACTTGGATTTGATCAGGTTTTTACTGCATATAATATCACCGAAGCCCGCACCATTATCGAGCAAAATACCATTGATCTCCTTTTAAGTGACATTGATATGCCAAATGGAAGCGGTCTCGACCTGCTTTCATGGATCCGCGAAAATAAAAATGAAATGCAGGCTATATTTCTGACAAATTATGCAGACTTTTACTATGCGCAGAAAGCGATCAGTCTCAAAAGCTTTCACTACTTTCTGAAACCGATCGATTTGGATAAATTGACTGCGATCATCCGGGAATTCACCGCACAATTTGAGCAGCAGAACAATCTGCAGGTGAAAAACTGTGAATCCTTCTGGCACTCCTTTTTGCATGACGAGATGCCAGGTTCTTCCGAGCTATTAGAATCGTATTTTACGCAATATAACCTGCCATATGAAAAAACGGATCTGTTTTTACCGGTTATGTTCGACTTATTTCCTTACACATTATCATCCGGTAATGAATTACGCAGTTGCTTTACCGCCCCGAGTGAGCAAAATGCTTATATGAAATCAACATTTGAAGCCGTCTTTATTGATCAGATTTCAATTGGCGATGTTTTCATAGAATACAATGAGAATTCTGCACGGTATCTAGCCATCTTTAAGCTCCATACCCCAGAAATCTCGCCGCTTTTTTCCATGAATTGCGAACGTTTCATTGAAACGGTTACTTCACAGATTCATTGTACATTAAATTGTTTTATCGGCATTCCATCACAACCGGATTCCTTCCGTCAGAATATGAAAAATCTGCGTATTATGATTTCAAACAGTCTTGATTGTAACGGAAAAGTATTGTTACAGTCCTACTACCAGCCAACCATTGATATCTATCCGCCTTGTGACGTCGATGCACTTGAAATTTATTTGCAGACCGGTCAGTATGCTGCTTTTCTGAACAGCTGTCATCAATATCTGCACCGTCTTTCCTGCTGTGGAAATCTGCACTCCGTCTCGATCAACAGTTTTTATATTGATGTTGTGCAGGTACTCTATTCATTTCTAAAGGATAGGGGAATTCTTGCGAATAAACTGTTTCACGATGAAACTTATCATTTTCTCTCAAGAAATGCTAAGAATTCTGTTTATGATATGCATTTGTATCTTCAGTATATTACTTATCTGACGGAAGATTATCTCTCAAAGACCTCTTCCGACCAGTCCATTGCAAAGTCTATGCAGGAATATGTTGACCGCCACTATGCCGAGGATATCAGTCGCAATACGCTTACCGATATCTTTTACCTTGACCCGGATTATGCATCCAAACTGTTCAAAAAAGAAACCGGTCTCTCCTTCAAAAATTACATTATCAACAAACGAATCGATATTGCCAAGAATCTGTTGACTACCACCGATCTTCCGATCAATACGGTAGCTGATAATGTCGGATACGGAAACTACTCTTACTTTACCAGACTTTTCAAAAAAGTTACGGATATGACTCCGGCAGAATACCGAAACATTCATCACCTTTAATTGTTCATTCCCCTTACCGGACTCTGAAGTCAGACTTCTTACGTCCGGTAAGGGGTTTTTCATCATTTACTGATCCGATGCAATCGCATCCTTGTATGTGGCATAAGCGTCCTTTTGGATCTGCAGGAAATCATCATATCCCATATCTTCTAATGTCTGAATATATTCATCCCACTCTTCGTCCACACCTCCCTGGGTCACCCAGAGAGCCCTCTTGGAATTGACATAATTGAGAATATCGGTATATACTGCACCGATGCTTTTCAATTGTTCTGCTGTATAACTGACATTCGGATACGCTTCCGTTGCATATTGTCTGATATCCTTATCCAGCTTCAGCTTGGCAGCATCTCCGTTATCCCCCTCATAGGTCACCTTCTGTTCAAATCCTTCCGGCACATACTTCGGTCCAAAATCCCGTAACGAATGCTCCCAGGCAAATAAATCCGCAGATATATCTTTATGGCTTAAAACCGTGTAATGGTCTGTCTTTTCGTCTTTCTCGACGCCCACACCAAACGATCCATAGAACGTCTGCATCGTTCCATCTTCTGTGTAAAACTTGTCGATCCAGGACAAAAGCTTTCCCGGATCTTTGCAAAACGAGGTAACCACGAACTCATATCTGGAATAATTCCAATGCTGGGGATCCGACGAAATATACTTTCTTCCATCCGGACCAGTTAACGCAGGCATCGCCACATACTGATCTGCGTTTGCACCAAATACGGCATCTACCGTCCATCCAGGCGCACACCCGACGATCGGTGTTTCATTCATCAGCTTTGCATCCCGCATGGAATCATCCTGCGTAAAAATCTCCGGATCGATCAGACCTTCTTTAAAGCACTCATGCATGGCGGCAATTCCCGCTTTATACTGCTCCGTGGCAGGAATGAACACTGCCTCTCCATCCTTAACCGTCATTAGATAAGAACCTTCGCCTCCCGGCGTTGTACCAAATGGCAGGCAGAAATAAAGTACCGAATCCGCAAAGCCTTCCCCATACGGAATTTCATCATTGGGATCTCCATTTCCGTTTGCATCTTTTTCCTTAAATGCCCTAAGCACATCCACAAATTCATCATATGTAGTCGGCATATCAAGTCCGAGATTATCCAGCCACGTTTGATTGATAAGCATTTGATTGGCAACCGTTGGTCGACAAGGCTTCTTGGAAGGAAGTCCATATATATGGCCATCCGAGGATGTTGCCAAAGCTTTCATAACCGGATCGGTTTCTATGATCCGCTTAAAATTCGGCATATATTGGTCAATATAATCATCCAAAGCAATAAAGGTATCCGTATCATTTAAAATGTCATACTCGTCCAGACAAATGGATCCCATAAACGCATCCGGCAAATCACTTCCCGCCAGCAGGACAGCCTTACGATTTCCCCAATCCTCGTGCAAAATCGTATCCCACTGAATCTTGATTCCAGTATCTTTTGCTGCTTCATCCGGAAATCCTTCATGATAACTGTCGCCCCAATCACCCCAGCGGACGGTTGCTACCTCATATGTCCTCTCCTGCTCATTTTCCTGCGTATCCAAACGATCCAATTGACTTACACTTTCTGTCAGATGCAACGGACTGCAACCACTCAAAAGAACAGAAGATACTAACATAGATGTAAATATCATACTCGTTTTCTTCATAATAATTACCTCTCCTCCATTGCTCATATTCCCTCAAAGGGAATTTTATTTTACGGAAACCGTAATCGTTTTCTTTTTATTTCCGCTTGTAATTGTAATCTTAGCCTGCCCGGCCTTTTTGGCTGTCAGCTTACCATTTTTGTTTACCGTTACAACCTTTTTGTTTGAAGATGTATACTTTACTTTTTCCGGTGAACTGATCGGAGTTAAAGTTGTCTTTAAGACAAATTTACTTCCCGTCTTCAGCTTTAGCTTATTTTTAGAAACATTTGTAACCTCAATTGCCTTTGTCTTAACCTTATCTTTCTGAACCCGGAGCGTAATTGTTGCCTCCGCCCCTTTTGCAGTCTTTACCGTAATAATCACTGTACCGCTTTTCTTTGCAGTTATTTTTCCATCTTTGCTTACTGTCGCAATCTTCTTATCACTGGAAGACCACGAAATAATCTTATCGCCTTTGCTAACAACCGCCTCAAATGCCTTTGTCGACTTTCCGACCTGAAGAACGCCTTCCGATGCGTTCAAGATAACCTTATACTCCGGAACGGTTGATGGTGTATCCTGCTTATCATCGGTCGGAAGGGTTGATGGCGTATCCTGTTTATTGTCAGCCGGAAGATTCACAGTATTATCCGAACCGGCAGAGGAACCACTATTCGATCCTTTCTCAGAAACAGTAAAGGTTACATTTGTTTGATTATTCGCCGTATTTGCTTCTTTATAACGACCATTATCATTTACCCATGCACATACCTCGTGTTCACCTGCAGTCGCAATCCAATCGACACCCCCATCTGGACCATTATTGGCTGTCAGGCTTACTTCTTCTCCCGGCTGGATTGCCTGAGTGTATGTATCTGACCATGCTACCTGTTTCTCATCAACCAGGAAATTAACTCCCGTTATCTTGCCTTCCGGCGTTGCATCATCACCAATATTTTTTATAGTAACCGAAAAAACAACTTTGTCACCGTCTTTTGGACTTACCGGAGACCACTTCACATCCTTCACAATGACATCCGGCATCTTAAACGCTGCGTTGTCATCGTAGTCACCCCTGTCAAGCGTTCCTACGGACTTTGCGTCATATAAGTTTTGATTCGTACCCAGAGGAACCGTATAACCATCATTACCTTCCTCTTTCTGGTCATTGATAACAAGCTTTCCACCATCGGAAGCACTCACATTCAGTCTTGCGTTCAAAATATTTTTCAAAGTAAGACCTTCGATTGCCACATCCATTTTTGCACTTCCGCCACGATTAAAGATTGCCGCACCTCTGTGTGAAACCGCGTTTCCACCTGCGGTCGTGCGATCAAGACCGGTACCGTAAATATGTAAATTCTTAAATTTGATGCCGGCTACATTATCGCCAATTCTTACTCCATCATGCTGTGAATCGTAAATATAGGTATTTTCAAAAACAATATTCTTAACATTTCCGATCACATCGACAGAAGAGAAGATATCATTCCAGATATCATAACTGCTTCCGCTGGTAATTATAATATTGTTTGCGAAACGGATTTCATTCGTGTGGTTAAACTTGTATCCGCCAAAATTCGTATTCAGATGAATTCCGGATGCCATAAAGCAGTCACGGATATAATTGTTATAAATTTTGTGGTTGTCACCACCATAGATGGCGATTGCACCAGCTCTCCATGTAAATTCAATCGTGTTATAAGCAAACACATTGTTCAAAGCATCTTTGGCCTCTAAATAATCATTATTCCACACTGCTAATCCGTCATCGCCATTATTGCGGACGGAGCAATTATAAACCGTAGCGTTACATGTACCCTGACAGAAATTCACACCATCGGCAAGATTGTTACGGATACGGGAAGCTGTAATTTTCAGATTGTCTGAATAAGCCATAGGCTCTCCATAATCTGCCATCCAGAATCCACATTCAAAATGTTCTTCCCATATATCATGAATCCATGATCCGCCACCAAATGTGCCCATAAATGCCTTATAAGCAGCGTTTTCCTCATATCTGGATCGTAAGCTGGAATTGATATACATGTCAGAAAACTCGATACTTCTTGTTGTATCCTGACCTTCAATACCGCCTCCGGCACGATTCGGGTTCGTAAACTTAATATTCGTATACCAGATTCCGGCACCGGAAATCTTCATATCATGTGCATTCAGTTTCCAGATTTCATCAATCTCATAAGTACCAGCCGGAATGTAAACGTCCTTGTTCTGATTCTGTGCAGCTTCAATACATGCCTGAATCGCTTCTAAATCATTTCTTGCACCATCTTTATAATTCGCAACGGATAATGCATTCTCCGGCTTCGCAATAGGATCGCCTACTTTTTCTAACTCCAGGAAATCCACACCATACACGATATCGTCTGCATCCGTTTTCTGAATTCTGATTTTATCGCCAATATTTAATTTCTGATCCAGGAGAAAGTGTGCTTCATCAAACGCAAAACACTTGCTGTAATCCGTAATTCCCGCATCCTTAATCTCTTTGATCGAATCATACTCCGAGGAATGATTATGTGCGCTGCCCTCTGCAGTAAGATACTGCCATGCATAATAAGAGGATAGCTCAACCGTCTTAACCTTTTGATCATTTACATATACGTCTAATGATCCAGTAATTCCGGTTCCTTCTTCATTATCCGGCAACGTAAAACGCATCGTAATACCATTGACATCGGTCTCACTGGCATTTACTGTCCATTCCGCATAAGCACCGGATACCGGAAGTTCGATATACGATTGATTGGATGCCTGACTTGCAATCTTATCTTTATGAAAATCTTCAGAGACAGCCATCGTTGCTCCGCCACCTAATATTGCCTTGTCAGAGTCGTATCTGACATAAGGCATCGTTGCACCGATGGAATCCATGTCAGAATTTTCTTCAGGAATCGTTACCCCAGCAGCCGGTGCATTCGCATCCATCGGTTCCGGACCGACAAGTGAAGGGTCTGTATATGCAATATTTTCGCGTGTAAACTTAAAATATCCGGTATCACTTTCATATCCGTGGTACACTTTATTATCACCATCGTTTGCTTTTGCATAAATATGGCCGGTTGTCCACTTACTTGCCAAAACAACACCTTCCGCTGATTCCGTAATGATCCATTTTGAACTTCCCCATACCTCATAAATAGTCTTATACAATCGAATATATGGATTCGGATCACCAGAATCTCCTTCAATACAAAAATATGCTTTCGTTCCGAAATTCTGAATCCAATAAGAACCATCTCCCTGATCAAGAAGTTCCCATTGATACATACTCTTGTTCTCTTCATCCATATCGCCAATCACAACTGGTGCCTTATCCTCATCGCCTGACGCATACAAATACTTTCCGTCAGCCGCCTGAATATAAACAATTTCTTTCTGATTTGCCTGTGCTTCCGGTTGTGCTACTGCAGCTGCAGCCTCCATCTGCGGAACATTTCCAATTGTCATAATACACGTCAGCAGGATTGCAAACATTCGATGCCATAAATTTTTCCATGATTTTCCTGTGTAATGCCTGCCATTACCTTTTCCTTTCTTCACATTCATCTTATACTACCTCCACCCTTATTTTTTCAGAACCTTCTCATGTTGTTCTTCAACTTTAACGTTACTGTATCGGGGTGTTATTTGATAGTACAATTCTGTTCTGTTTCTTAGTACAAATCCGTGTATCTTTGATAAAAATTTATTCTCTGTTTTCTATTTCTGCAACTTTTCGATGTCCGCAACCAGCATATCAACCTCGTCCTCCGTTGTTGCCCAGCTCGTACAGAAACGCTGCGTATCACCTTCGTCCTCAAAATAATACTTTTGCGCAAGCACCTGCTTCTGCTGCTCCGTCAGGATGACAAACTGCTGGTTGGTAAAACTTTCCACGGCAAACGGAACGCCCTTGTCCTCAAACGCTTTCTTAATCTGCATCGCAAGCGCATCGGCACGCTTCGCCGCTTCAAAATACTCGCCGCTCTCCAGCATCGTTGCAAACTGCAGTCCCATCAGCCAGCCTTTCGCAAGTACTGCACCGTTCTGCTTCATATAGGCCTTAAAGCGATACTTCAGATCCTGTGCCGTAATAACCAGCGCCTCGCCGAACAAAGCGCCACACTTCGTTCCGCCAATATAAAATACATCCGTCAATTCCGCAAAATCCTTCAAAGTAAGATCATTTGTCTCCGATCCAAGTCCATATCCCATGCGCGCGCCGTCCACAAAAAGATACATTCCGTATTTTGTGCACACATCATGGATACTCTCAAGTTCCTTCTTGGAATATAACGTTCCTTTCTCAGTCGGGAATGACAGATAGACCATCTTCGGTTCGGTCAGATACTCCGGCTCATCCTGATCGTAATACGCCTTGGCGCAAGCGGAGATCTGCTGCGCGGTAATCTTGCCATCTGTATTCGGAAGTTCCAAGATCTTATGTCCGGTATTCTCGATGGACGCCGCCTCGTGACAATTGATATGTCCGGTATCTGCAGCGATCACGCTTTGCACCGAAGATAATGCAGCCGCAATCACGACATAATTCGCCTGCGTCGCTCCCGGAATAAACTTGATCAATGCATCATCATTATTGATCAGCTCCTTTATGATGGTTTCCGCTTTATCGCACCACTCGTCTTCTCCGTATCCGGCGTAACTTGTGCCATTCGTTGCGCCAAGTTCCTTCAATATGGATGCAAATGCTCCATGGTTGTAATCGTTGTTAAATCTTATCATTTCTTACACACTCCTGGTAAATTTATTTTTGTTTAATTAGAAAAGGCGTCATTGTCTCCAAAGGCGCCTTTTCTTCATACGAATTTATTTCCACATCTTCTCAATCTCTTCCTTCGTGGAAAATCCGATGCTCTGCTGTACCGGCTGACCATCCTTGAACAGAATCAGTGTAGGAATGCTTGCCACACGATACTTCTGTGCAAGTGGCATCTGCTGATCCACATCGACTTTCCCAACCTTGATCGTTCCCTGATTTTCCTCTGCGATCTCAGCGACGATTGGCGCGATCATCTTGCATGGTCCGCACCATGTTGCCCAGAAGTCTACAAGCACGTAACCTTCCTGATTTAACACTTCCGCTTCAAAATTATCTACAGTTAATGTTGTCTCTAACATATGAATTACCTCCGTATATGAAAAATTAACTTATTTTCGTTTCTGTGCTTATTATACCCCATTTCTGCGACTTCGTATGTAGCAAAATCACAGTTGAAAAACTTTTTCAAAGCGACAGTTCAAAATACTTCCTGCCTGTCTCATATTCCGCGCCGATTTTCTCATAAAATCCAATAGACGGTGTATTCCAGTCCAGGCAGCTCCACTCCATCTTCGCGTATCCTTCTTCTTTCGCACGCTTTGCAACTGCCTCAAAGAAGTATCTTCCCAATCCGTTCCCACGGTATTCCTCCCTGAGATACAGATCCTCCAGATGGATATTCGCGCGCGCCGCAAACGAGCCAAAAATCGGATAATAGATTGCATATCCGATCGTTTTTTCTTCATATTCCATCAGCAAAATGGTTGCTATCTTTCTCTCAAAAAGCCAGTAGTGCAGTTGTTCCTGTGTACCTGTCATATCTTCCGGCCGTCTCTCATAAGATGCCATCTCTTTCACAAGCTCCTGTATGAGCGCGCTTTCTGTCTCCCGTGCTTCTCGTATCGTTACTTTGTCTTTCATCTGTATTATAATCCCTCCATATTTTAGGTTACCTGATTCTGCAGATATTCACATGATTCTCATCTTTATTTTCAAAAGCCTCCTTGTTCCGCCAATAGAGGACCTTTCTTCTACTTTTTAATAAAATTATAGCATTATAAGTAAAAAAGCTCTAGTGTTTCCGCATATCATCAATCACAAAATAGATTTCATCCTCATCCCATCCATGTTTTCCTTCTTTCCATTATTATTCCTGTTCTCATTCAACATAACTTGTCTACCTCCTATAAACCACCCTGTATCAAAATTAAAATTATTTGAAAAACTATACTTTTTCAGTCATAAAAAATCTATTACCTGTCTGCACCAACATATATATGTATTCAGATTTAGATAAAATAAATTAAATATACCTATTGTATGAAAATGTCTGATTTATGCAGGATTGAAAATTATAGATGTATTGAATTGATTGAGATATGGTGATTAAACATTTTAGTGTATAAAATACCATTTATTGAGTACAAGAAAAGGACTTACCTACACAAACAGATAAGTCCTTTTGTCTGTTATATATTGGAGATGTTATCTCACTTGCTAAACTGTTGTTTATTTATTTGCCCCTATTATTCTTATATTTTTGCACAGTCCATTATGATTTTCTGACACATATCATATCCTAATACAGAGCTGTTCAAAGACAATGTATAATTGCCTGCCATTCCCCACTTCTGTTCCGTATAAAAATTATAGTTTGTTCTGCGTCTTTTATCTATATCGTTTATCATTTTTATAGCATCCACTTCTGTAACATTATATAAGCTGCAGATACGCCGGACTTTTTCCGGTATGCTTCCATGTATAAAAACATTTAATACATCTTTTCTGTCCTTTAAAATGAAATCTGCATTTCGCCCTATGATTACGCAGTTTTCTTTTTCAGCGATTTCCATAATTACTTTTCTTTGTGCTTCATACACCATATCTTCTACTGATTTTCCCGTAATATCACGACCAGAAAAAGCATACGCAAACCATCCTTTCTTCGGAGATAACTCAGCATTTTCCCGAACATACTCCGATGATAACCCTGCCTGTTCTGCAATCTGTCCGATCATTTCTTTATCATAATAGGCAATACCAAGCTTTTTTGCCACTTCTTCACCAATAAAACGGCCACCACTTCCGAATTCCCTGCTGATTGTAATAATTCTCTTTGCCATAACTGTCTCCTCCTTAACTTAATCTTTCCACTTTGTTCTTTCGGATTTTCTTTAAAAATACATATCCCACCAGACAAGCAATAAGCTCAGTAATTGGGAATGCCCACCAGATCAATGAAATCCCCATCTGTCCGTTTCTGACAAAAGTGGAGAAAATGCCCGCCAGTGGTAATATGACTATTAACTGTCTGAGTAATGAAATCACCAGCGATTCTATACCACCATCCAATGCCTGATAAATTCCCTGATATGCTACATTAATTCCGGCAAA
>ERZ773115.36-NODE-36-length-149925-cov-8.549857_pt1 | contig 149925 bp, 140 predicted proteins | sample MGYA00511116_ERZ773115 | MGnify/ENA primary metagenome ERZ773115 (study PRJEB29015, sample SAMEA2737869) | human gut metagenome | biome: human gut; feature: human-associated habitat; material: faeces | place: China | collected 2012 ... | reverse complement strand
AACCTGTGACCCTCTGCTTGTAAGGCAGATGCTCTCCCAGCTGAGCTATGCTCCCGAATTGCATTAGCAACGAGTTATACTATACAGTATTTTTGATTAAATGTCAACACTTTTTTTAATATTTTTTACTTTTTTGTTGCAGATTTAATAAGAGCATTAATATCTTCTTTTGTAAAGGTATATACCTTATTGCAGAAATGACATTCCACTTTTATATCCTCTTTATCCTCTGCCATTTCCTTCAGAGAATCAATGCCCGTTGAGATTAAAGCACTCTCTACTCTTTCCCTTGTGCAATTACATTTATAGCAAGTGTTGCTTTCGTCAAGTTTATCAAGTTCCAAACCCTCCATAGCCTTAACTGCTATCTCGTCCGGAGTCATACCGCTGTCCAGCATGGAAGTAACCGATTCAGCCGAAGAAACATTTTTCTCAATAATATCAATAATCTCATCGGGGCAACCCGGTAAAAGTTGAATAATATATCCTCCCGCTTTTTTAACGGTTAAATCGGGATTTACAAGCACGCCGAGAGCGCACACCGACGGAGTCTGCTCCGAGGTTGCAAAATAATTGGTAATATCTTCTGCGATTTCGCCGCTTACAATCGGCACCTGACCGACATAAGGCTCTCTCATACCGATATCCTTAATTACATAAAGTTGTCCGTCACATCCTACTGCACCCGATACATCAAGTTTTCCGTTAGATTTAAGCGGAATTTCAACTATCGGATTTTGAACATAGGCTCTGGCATTACCGTTATAATCAGACACGGCTATAAGGTCTCCGCAAGGACCGCCGCCGTTAATTCTTAAAGTAACGGAATCGTCCTTATCTTTAAGCATATCGCCCATCATAGATGCGGCTGTAATAAATCTGCCGAGTGCGGCAGTTACCGTTGCTGATGTTTTATGAATCTGCTCCATCTCATAAACCATATCCGTTGAATCCGTGGCAATGATAAAAGCAGAGCCGTCTTTTGTAATATATCTGACTGTTTTTCCCATAATTTAATCCTTTTTACAAACAAAATATAGTCTTTCGCTGTCGCTTCTCGGTTTATTTTCCGTCAGTTCGTCATAGACCTCAACCGATGAAAAGCCCGAATCATACAGCATTTTTTTAAGTTCGTCGATTTCGTATGCAGTCTCTGTAAATTCCTCACTTCTTCTGTCATAAGACGAACCGTTAAAAATAAACATATCTATTAAAATTCTTACATTTCTGTCGTCAATATGTTCATTGTCCCAAACGATATAATAGTCATCCTCATCAAAAATAAAGGTATTATCGCTTAGTATTTGATTATGCTTATATATCGTATTTACATCAAAGACAAAAATTGAATTTTCTTTCAGCGAATTATAAACGCAGGAAAATGCTTTTTTTACATCATCCGATGAATTAAGATGATTAATACTGTCAAGCGAGCAAACCGCTGCATCTACCCTCTCAGGCAGGGCAAAATCAGACATATTCGCCTTAATCAAAGAAAAATCGCATCCGCATTCAAAAAGTTTTTCGGAGGCAATTTCAAGCATCTCATCAGACAAATCAACGCCTATGATTTTATATCCGCATTTTGCAAGAGGCAGACTGACGGAGCAGGTACCGCAAGCCAAATCCAAAACAACTTTTCCCGTTATATTATATTTATCTAAAAACGATTTTATATACTTACAGCGTTTTTCATATTCGACATTTTCTGTCAGTTCGTCGTAAAATCGAGCAAAATCGCAATAACTACTCATTACTTTCGTTCTCGGCAATTCTCTCAAAAATTTTATCATAACCGTCGCAACCGTACTGAAGCGAACGGTTTACTCTGCTGATAGTTGCGGTAGAAGCGCCTGTCTGCTCTACTATGTCAGTATAAACGGACTTTTCGGACAGCATTTTCGCAACTACTATTCTCTGACTGAGAGTTTTTAACTCTTGAACCGTGCACAAATCCTCAAAGAAATCATAGCATTCCTCTCTCGTTTCGAGCGAAAGAATAGCCTTAAATAAAAAATCAACATTCTTGTTTTCGAGCTTATTATTCATATCTAAGCCTCCGTAAATATTCTAAAAGTATTTTAGCACATTAAATTGTGAAAGTAAAGAGATAAATAAAAAATACGGCAGAGAATTTCCCTGCCGCAAAAGATTATTCTTTAATAAGTTCATCATAAAAATCAAAACAATCAAAAGTTGCAAAATAATCCTTCGGAGTTTCCGCTCTTCTGATAAGTTGATAACTGCCATCCTGCTTTAATAGGATTTCGGCGCTCTTGAGTTTACCGTTATAGTTATAACCCATAGAAAATCCGTGTGCTCCCGTATCGTGGATATAGAGAATGTCGCCTCTGTTAATTTCGGGAAGCATTCTGTCAACGGCGAATTTATCGCAGTTTTCGCAAAGAGAACCTGTTACATCATATTTTTTATTGCACTCCTCGTCTTCTTTGCCAAGCACGGTAATATGGTGATATGCTCCGTAGATAGCCGGTCTCATAAGGTTTACTGCGCAAGCGTCAACGCCGATATATTCCTTGTGTGTATGCTTTTCATTGATGGCAGTAGTGACAAGTGCACCGTAAGGACCCATCATAAATCTGCCGAGTTCCGTACAAAGTTTAACATTTCCCATTCCTGCAGGAACAAGAATTTCATCAAATACTTTGTGCACGCCCTCTCCGATTATTTTAATATCATTAGGTTCCTGATCTGGAGTGTACGGAATACCTACACCGCCGGAGAGGTTAATAAAGGTGATATTTGCGCCTGTCTTTTTCTTTAGTTCAACTGCAAGTTCAAAAAGAACCTTTGCGAGCATGGGATAATATTCGTTTGTTACGGTATTGGAAGCCAGAAAGGCGTGAATACCAAACTCCTCAACGCCCTTTTCTTTCATAATTTTGAAAGCTTCAAAAATCTGTTCGGTTGTCATTCCATACTTTGCATCACCGGGATTATCCATAATTCCGTTGCTGATTTTGAAAATTCCGCCCGGATTATAGCGACAACTCATTTTCTTAGGCAACTTTCCGCAAGCCTTTTCAACTGCTTCAATGTGAGTAATATCGTCAAGATTAATGATGCCGCCCAAATCGTTGCAATATCTGAATTCGTCAATCGGTGTATCGTTTGACGAGAACATAATGTCGTCGCCCTTTGCTCCGATAGTTTTGGCCATCATAAGTTCTGTCTTTGAGGAGCAGTCGCAACCGCAGCCGTACTCCTGAAGAATTTTAATAAGAAACGGATTAGGTGTAGCTTTTACGGCAAAATATTCCTTATATCCTTCGTTCCAGGAAAAAGCATCCTTTAACGCCTGAGCATTTTCCCTGATTCCCTTTTCGTCATAAATATGAAAAGGAGTAGGATAATCCTTAATAATTTCCTTAGCCTTTTCAAGTGTTAAAAACGGTTTCTTCTTCATTTACATATCCTCCGCAGCACTTAATTTGAAAGTGCTTTTTCTATACACATTTTAATTTCGTCACAGCCGAGTCCCGTTTTAGATGAAAACGGAATTATTTTATCCGGCTCAATCATATCAAGTTCCTCTGTAATTTCACGCTTTCTGCGTTCGAGTTCCTTAACTTTAAGTTTGTCTGCTTTTGTGCATACGACAATCACAGGTATGTCCATCTGCTTTAGAAAATCAAGCATAGCATAGTCATCTGCCGACGGCTTATGCCTTAAATCAACAAGCTGAACCACCAACTTAATATTTCTTTCGGAATGAAAGTAACCCTCCATAAGTTCGCCGAAGCGTTCCTTTTCCTGCTTGCTGAGTTTTGCGTAGCCGTAACCCGGCAGGTCGACAAACTTTGTGTCATCCACACCGTAAAAATTAATTGTAACGGTTTTGCCGGGAACGGAACTTACTCTTGCAAGTGCTTTTCTGTTAAACAGTTTATTAAGGAGCGAACTTTTGCCGACATTGGAGCGACCCGAAAATGTTATCTCGGGTGTAACGCTCGGCGGAAGTTGAGCCGAGATGCCGAACGATTTTTCAAATATTGCATTATTATAATTCATATTACTGCGTCACTGCCGCTGATGACCCTGCTTCGGCATTTGTATTTATAATTACTTTACTGTCTTTCTTATTCGGCATATATTCAAGTGCGACTTTTGCTACCTGGTCAAATGAGGAAACGCTGACAAAATTAACATTGTTCTTTACCTCATCACTGATTTTTGTCAAATCCTTTAGGTTATCCTTAGGAATAATAATGGTATCGCAACCTGCTTTATATGCCGCCATCGACTTTTCCTTTAATCCGCCGATTGCAAGAGCATTACCTTTTAGTGAAATTTCGCCTGTCATAGCAACATTATGCTTGATAGGTATGCCTGAAAGTTCGCTCAAAATAGCGGTTGTAATAGCAAGACCCGCAGACGGTCCGTCTTTTGGTATTGCACCCTCCGGAGCGTGGATATGTATATCCTTCGTCTTATAAAAATCACTGTCAAGAAAATACTTGTCTGCCTGACTTCTTATAAAACTTACGGCGATTTTTGCGCTTTCTTTCATTACATCGCCGAGATTGCCGGTAAGTTCAATCTTGCCCGTGCCGTTAAGTGCGCTGACCTCGATAGGAAGCATCGTGCCGCCGACCTGAGTCCACGCAAGGCCGTTAACCACGCCTATTTGGTTGGTTGACGGTATAACATCCTCGTCATATTTTTCTGTTCCGAGATATTTCGAAAGATTCTTTTCGTTTATTCTAAGGCATTGTTTGCCGCTTTCAAGTTCCATGCAAGCCTTACGGCAAAGAGTTGCAATCTGCTTTTCAAGACCTCTGACACCCGCTTCTCTTGTGTAAGACTTAATTATCTTATGTAGGGCGAAATCACTTATTTTAAGTTGTGCAGGAGTGAGTCCGTGCTTTAGAATTTCTTTTTTTACCAAATGCTTTTTTGCTATATTAAACTTCTCATCGGGAGAATATGACGAAAGTTCGATAATTTCCATTCTGTCATAAAGCGGAGCTGAAATAAGCGAAGTATCATTTGCCGTAGTAATAAACAATACCTTACTTAAATCAAGCGGAAAGTCGATATAATGGTCATTAAATGTACTGTTCTGCTCCGGGTCAAGTGCTTCAAGTAGCGCCGAGGCAGGGTCTCCCTTATAGTCAGACCCGACCTTATCTATTTCGTCAAGGAGAATAATCGGATTCATTGTCTTTGCAGAAATGAGCGCTTCGGTAATTCTGCCTGCCATAGCACCGATATATGTTCTTCTGTGACCTCTGATTTCAGCCTCATCGTGAACACCGCCCAGTGCTATTCTGACATATTCCCTATTCATTGATTTTGCAAGAGATTTAACGATACTCGTCTTACCTACTCCCGGAGGACCGGCAAGACAAATAATTTGGCCTGCGAGTTCACTGCTTCTTTTAAGCACGGCAAGAGCCTCTGTAATTCTATCCTTTACATCATCAAGACCAAAGTGGTCTTTATCAAGAATACTGCGAGACTGCTTAAGATTAATTCTGTCCTTTGAATATTTTCCGAAAGGAATCTGTAAGCACTTATCGAGATAAGTTCTTATAACTGTTCCCTCATGAGAACCGGAGGGCATCTTCATAAGTTTATCGCATTCCTTATAGAGTTTGTCCTTTATCTTATCGTCGCATTTAAGAGAACTAATCTTGTTTCGGTATTCATCAGCTTCTTCTGCGGGATTTTCGCCCTCACCGAGTTCATCGCTGATTACTTTCATTTCCTCACGCAGATAATATTCTCTTTGATTTTTATCAACTTCTTTTTGCAGCTTTTCTTGAATCTCCGCCTCAAGATGCAAAGTTGTAATTTCTTTTTTTATTAAGAGCAAGAGTTTCTTTATGCACTCCGTCTCATCAAATTCCTCTAAAATCGACTGCTTGTCCTTATAGGAAAAGAAACTGTTTTCACAAACAATATTGCATAATTCGCCTACGCTTTCGGTTTCTATAATAGCGGTAACAACATCATTTGAAATTTTCTTAAACATCAAAGCATATTCTTCATATTCTTTTTTGAGCAATCTGACATACGCTTCATTCTGCTCATTGTAATCTGCTTTTATAATATGTGCATTTTCGATAGTTGCGCTGAAATAACCATCATCGAGAAACATATCAATGAGTGTTGCTCTTTGAATACCTTTAACTATAACTCTGTAATTACTTGAGTTAGGTATTTTCATCATCTGTCTGACTTCGCAGACAACGCCCACGCCAAACACATCGTCGCCTGTGGGGTCATCAATGGACGGATCTGTCTGAGCAACAAGAAAAATAAGCTGGTCATTTTCCATTGCGGTGTTAAGTGCTTTAATGCTCTTTTTTCTTCCGACATCAAAATGCAAAGTCATACCGGGATATACAACAAGACCTCTGAGCGGTATTGCCGGCACGGTTTTATATACATCAAATTCGTTATTATAATCCATTACACTTTTCCTTATACATAGTCTTATATATTATAATATAATAATAAGTGAATTTCAACAAAAATTTATACAAAATTTCGGAGCAGGTATGAACTCCTGCCCCGATAAGTCATTTATTCGTCATAATGTATTTTTTTAACCTTAAAAACTGCCCTGAGAATAGGAGCAAGTACCTTTGGACTTTTGATTAAAACGACTTTCATAAAACCCCTACTTTCTGCAGCAGATAATAATACCGAGAATTATTACAGAAAAAGCGAGCATTCTTGTAACCCATATGGTCGGCAGACAGCACGCAAGAACGCAGCCTACTCCAAATGCAACAAATAAATAATCTCTTTTGCACTTTTTGTTCATAATAAACACCTCGATTATCTGTGCTTACTATACTATATGCAAAATTATTTCAATCGTTACTCTCGATAAGTAAAAGACAGCCTTTTCTTAATGCTATTTCTGCGTAATCGTCAGATACATAATTGCTCACTCCGCATTGAGTGTCAACATCAAAGTCCAAAGACTCCTTACCGTAAAATCCGGCTGTATAATATGCGCCCTTGATAGTAACGCCCTCGCAAGGCTCAAGATAAGCAAAAAGCGAAAAATTCTCGTATTCCTTAAAAATTTTCTTTGTGTCGGTAATAAGAGAAATCCGATTTTTTGCGTTAAGAATTTCGCAGTCGACGTTATGCTTTTTACAGTAACTCAGACAAAGAATGTTTGAATAAGAATGGTCGAATCTGTCACCCAGAGCGGAATAAACTTCTATTTTATTATATCCTCTCTCAATAGCTTCCATAATACAATGAAATGTATCGGTATATGCTTTTTCGGGATTTAGCCTTATTATTTCACAGTCACAGTCAGGATATGCCGAGGAGTCAAAATCTCCGATAATCAAATTAGGAACAATTCCCAACTCGCAACACTTGAGATAGCCCGAATCCGCACAGATAATATAAGAAGAGCAATCAATATGATTTTTTATAAATTCAATATCACTGTCGGGAGCACCCGAAATAACACTGCATTTTTTTACTTCATATTCCATTCTTTAATATCCTTTACTTCGTTATACATAGATACATAACTGTCATGCCTTGATTTGCTTATTTTTCCCTGCTCTACTGCTTCAACGACGGCACACCCTTTGTCGCAAGTGTGAGTGCAGGTAGAAAATTTACAGTAAGGCAGAAAGTCCTCAAATTCTCTGAAGCAATGCGGCAAATCATCTTTTAGAATTTTCTCGCACCGCTGAAAATCAAGAGAAGAAAATCCCGGAGTATCGGCTATGTAACCGACGTCAACCTTGAAAAGTTCACAATGTCTCGTTGTGTGGCGACCTCTGCCGAGTTTTTTGCTCGTCTCGCCCGTAGCCAAATTAAGTGTAGGAAAAATATTATTCAGCAGCGACGATTTACCGACGCCGGTATTGCCCGTAAACGCAGAACATTTTCCGCCGAGCAAGGTCCTAATTTCATCTGCTCCCCTTGAATCGGTGTTATCACAAAGAACAACCTTAAAGCCTGCATTTTCGTAAATAGACTTATATTTATCGGCATTGTCGTCTAAATCAATTTTAGTAAGAACGATAACCGGCTCAATTTTTTTATACTCAGCAACGGCTATAAGATTATCCAAAATAAGCGTATTTATCTTCGGGTCAACTAAAGAAGCCACGATAAACAGAGAATCGAGATTTGCCAAAGGCGGTCTGATAAGTTCATTTTTTCTTGGCAAAATCGTTTCTATTGCATTTTCACTGTTATCAAAAACGCTGATATTTACATTATCGCCTACAAGCGGAGTTATTCCCTGCTTTCTGAAACTGCCTCTCGCCTTGCATTCAAAAACTTCGCCGTCGCAATCGACATAATAGAAACCGCCGATTCCCTTTATAATTTTTCCTGTTTTCATATAAACTCCAAAAATCAACGACAAAAACTGCCGTTGATTTTTATAAATTTTAATTTATTTTGGCTGTGGAAAAGTCAACTGTAAATGTTGTCTTGTCTTTTCCGTCGGTATTTTCCGTTTGCGTTGCACCCGCTTTTTTAAGAGAAACTCTTATATTTTGAGACTTATTTGCGTCAACGGTTACTTTGATTACAACCTTTGAGCCGTCCATATCATAATTTGTGCTCGTGTAGGTTTTACCGTCAAGTTCAACCGTTAAAGTATCGCTCTTTCCCTCAATTTTTGGAAGCAGAACATCAAGCGTAACATCAGCCGTTTGCGGTTCTGTTGTAGTAACGCCGGTGCTGACAATCACCGTAATCTTATCCGTTGCCTTAGCAGAAGAACCTACAGACGGCGACTGAGATATTACAACATCTTTTGGATAAGTGCTGTCCTGAGTTTTGAACTCAACATTTGTAAAGCCGTACTTTGTAAGGAATTCTCTTGCTCCGCTTTTTGTAAGTCCTATAACATCGGGGATTTTAATTTTCTCGATAGTTGTGGTTGACGGACCGTCCGAAACATAAATCGTTATTTCCTGATCACCCGAAACTATGCTGTTAGCCTTTGGGTCGGTATAAATTACCTTACCCTCCTCAACTGTATCGGAGTTAATTTTCATCGCCTTAAATATTGAGAGTTCTGACTGTTTGAGTGTTTGTTCCGCCATTTCTAAAGTTAAGCCGTATACATTCGGCATTGTAATATCCTTTTCTGAGGCGGCGACAACCAAAGTGACAGTTGAGCCTTCGGTTATTTTAGAGCCTGCCTCCGGGCTTTGGCTTAAAATAATGCCCGGTTCTTTTTCGTCCGTCTTTTGATATTCCGCAACAAATTCATACTTATAATCTTTACTGTTTTGAAGTTCATCGTAGGAATAGCCCACAAAATTTTCAAGTGTATGAGTCTTTGTATTAATTCCGGAAGTAAACATATAAATAACACCGACTACGGCTGCAATCAAAACGATAACGCCGATTGTAACAGCGGCAATCATCTTTTTCTTATGTTTTCTTTCCGCCTCATAATCTACTGCTTCGTCATACTCCTCATTATATCTGTCATCCGTAACTATCGGTACAGACTTTGTTTGAGACTCGGTATTTGAAGCATAATTAAATACAGTGTTCGGATTCTTAATTATTTCCTCAATGTCAAGGAGCATCTCGGTTGCCGACTGATAACGGTCATCGGGGTTTTTCTGCATGGCATGAACACATATTTGTTCAAGACCTTTGGGAATATTAGGATTAATTTGGGTCAGTTTTTCTGCGTTTGCCTGAACCTGCATAAGTGCAACGGAAACTGCATTTTCGCTGTCAAACGGAACTTTGCCTGCAAGCATTTCGTAAAGGACAACGCCCATGGAATATATATCCGCTCTCTCATCAGTCTGCTCGCCCTTTGCCTGTTCCGGTGCTATATAATGAACGGAACCGATAGCCTGTTCGGTGAGAGTTTTTGTCTCCGAACGGGAAAATCTTGCGATACCGAAATCTGTTACTTTAAGCGTTCCATTAGGTAGCAAAATAATATTCTGCGGCTTTATGTCCCGATGAACAATGCCCTTATCGTGTGCGTGCTGAACAGCTCTTAAAATTTGAGTCATAAAATACACGGCATCGTTCCAGGTGATAGAATTTTGCTTATTTATATATTCTTTAAGAGTGATACCGTCGATATATTCCATAACGATATATTGCAACTTTTCGCCGAAATTAACATCATACACTCTTACTATATTTTCATGCGACAGCAAAGCGATAGCCTTGCTCTCGTTCTTAAATCTTCTCTTAAATTCCTCGTTATTAAGAAACTCGTCCTTAAGGATTTTTATCGCAACGATTCTGTCGTCTACATTATCATAGGCTTTATATACTACTGACATTCCGCCTACGCCGATAATCTCCTGTACCTCATATCTGCCGTCGAGTCTTTTTCCCACATAATTATCCATTATTTACTCTCTCCGTATCAATATCAATTAGTAATTGCGACAACGGTAATATTATCTCCGCCGCCGTTTTTATTTGCTCTTTTAACGAGTCTGTCGGCAAATGCATAATACTGACCGTCTTTAATATCCTCTACCATTTCGTCATTAGTTACATAATTGCTCAAGCCGTCGGTGCACAAAATCAAGGTCTCGTTATTATCGAGTTCAACCTCCGAGTAATCTATGTCTATTCTTTTATCGACTCCGACCGCCCTGGTAATAACATTTTTATTCGGGTGATGCTCCGCTTGTTCTTTTGTTATCTCGCCTCGATCAACAAGATTTTGCACAAGGCTGTGGTCAACCGTAACCTGCTGAACATCATAATCTTTTACGGTATATGCCCTGCTGTCGCCTGCGTGAGCGATATAAGCCACCGCATCTCTGACGATAACGGCAACTACCGTAGTACCCATTCCGTTTAAGTCATTTCGGGAATAAGCCATATCATAAACCTCGATATTGGCGGCGGTAATGGCTGAATCAAGCAGATTTTTGATAGAGGCACTGCGCATTTTTTCGTTATATGAAGCGGTAATTTTATCGCTGATAACTTTTACGGCGAGTGCAGACGCAATATTTCCGCCTGCGGCACCTCCCATACCGTCACAAACAACTGCCCAAGCAACCTCGCCCGGCAATTCTCCGACGGCATAAGCGTCCTGATTACTTTCTCTGACCAGACCCTTATCTGTTTTAGCAACAATTTTCATCGGTGTCACCATCCTTTTTCTTACGCCTGAGCTGACCGCATGACGCATTAATATCAGAGCCGAGTGTTCTTCTTATTGTAGCATTTATGCCAAGAGAGCACAATATATCTCTGAAATTTTTAATATTCTTTTCTGTGGAACGAACATTTCCCCGTTCCCTGACATCGTTTACGGGAATCAAATTGACATGACAAATGAAACCTTTTAGTTTTGAGGCAAGTTCTCTTGCACACGACTCGGTATCGTTTACGCCGTTAATTAAAGTATATTCAAACGAAACTCTCCTGCCTGTTTTTTCGGCATAGGCTCTGCAAGCCTTAATCGCTTCATCAACGCCCCACTTGTTATTGACAGGCATCATACCGCTGCGTAATCTGTCATTCGGTGCATGAAGCGAAAGAGTCAGCGTAATCGGCATTCCCTCATTCATCAAATCATAAATCTTAGGTACAACTCCGCAAGTCGAAAGAGTTACATCTCTGAGCGAAATATTAAGTCCTCTGTCATCGTTAACTGTTTTCAAAAACTTAATTACATTTTCATAGTTGTCGAGCGGTTCACCGATACCCATTAAAACTATATGCGATATGCGAATACCCAAATCACGCTGTGCGATATGAATCTGTGATTCAAGTTCCGACGGCATCAAATTTCTCTTAAATCCTGCCAGAGTGGAGGCACAAAAGGTACATCCCATTTTACAGCCCACCTGACTTGAAACGCATATAGTGTAGCCGTATTTATATTTCATTATAACGGATTCCACATATTCTCCGTCATATAATCTAAACAAATATTTAACCGTCGAATCAAGTTTTGAAACATATTTATCTTCAATTATCAGAGCGGGAATAAAGAACTTCGCTTTTAGTATTTCTCTCAAATCCTTTGAAAGATTTGTCATTTCATCAAAAGACTCAACACCCTTTTCGTGAAGCCAGGAATAAATCTGCTTAGTCCTGAATGATGGGAGAGAAAGAGAAGAAAGCGCAGTATTAAGTTCATCAAAGTCAAGTGATTTAATGTCAGTCATTTTTTACCATATGTGCATAGAAAAAGCCGTCTCCGCCGTCCTTTGACGGGAAAGTTGTCCTTTGCTCGATTAATTCAAAGTCTGAATTGTTTTTGAGAAATTCCGACACAACTTTTTCGTTTTCTTTTTTATTCAGCGTACAGGTAGAATACATTATTCTGCCGCCGTTTTTAAGATATTTTGACGAGGTAAGAAGTATGTTATATTGAATATCAAAAAGTTCCTTTATATCGTCTAAATTCTTATATCTTATCTCGGGTTTTCTTCTTATAATTCCGAAGCCGCTGCACGGTACATCACAGAGTATTTTATCCGCTTTCGGCATATCGGGATTAAAAACAAGAGCATCGTTTACTCCTGCAATTATATTATCAAGTTCCAGCCTTTTAGCCGTTTTTGAAATCAAGTTCACTCTATGCTCGTAAAGGTCAAAAGAATGAATTTGAGCACCTGTTTGAGCAAGCGTAAAACTCTTGCCTCCGGGAGATGCGCACATATCCAAAACGACATCGCCCTCCTTAGCGTCCAATGCGCAGGCGGCGGTATATGAACTGTAATCCTCTATGTAAAACAAACCGTTCTTAAATGAATTGAGTCTTGAAACATCAAACTGCGAATTAATCTTAACGCATTCATAAAACAGTTCACACTCTACCCCCTCATTAAGGAGTTCATATTGAAGTTCCTCTGCATCTAAAAATTCAGTATTAGGAACCGCAAAAACAGGCGGTCTGTTATTTATGCTTTCAAGTATCGAAACGGTATTTTCTTCACCGTACATTTTAGTCCACATATTTATAAGAGACTGCGGACAGGAATATTTAATATCGAGTGAAACATTATCGAGCACCGTATTCTTTTCAGCGCAAACCTTACGCAAAACGGCATTAATTACCTTTTTATAAAAAGACAAACCTAACTCATCAGCAAGTTTCAAAGTCTCATTTACAGCCGCAGAATCGGGTACTTTATCCATAAACAATATCTGATAGGTACCCATATACAGCAAAATTTTAATTTTAGGCTTGGTCTTTGATTTAAGATAAATGTTTATCACATAATCAAGCGTAAGTTTTCGCTCAAGTACTCCGTATACCAGTCTTGTAACAAATGCCTTATCCTTATTCTCAGCTCCGTCAAGCGCTTTTTCAAGAGAAAGATTTGAATATGCATTTTCACGCAGAACGCCGTTAATAACCTCAAAGGCAGTCAATCTTGAATTTTTCAACGCCGTCTACCGCCTGCAACTATAATTAATAATCTTAACATTGTCGCAAGAGCCGAAGCCAAAGCGGCAACATATGTGAGAGCGGCGGCAGAAAGCACTTTTCTTGCGCCGACATACTCCGAGTCGGTTAAAAATCCGTTTGTTTCAATTGTCTGTAAAGCTCTTTTGCTGGCATTGAATTCCACAGGCAGAGTAATAAGCTGAAACAAAGCAACAAAGCCGTACATAAACAGACCCGCATAAGCAAGAGGTTCGGAATTAATAAACAGTCCTATAAGGCAAAGCGGAACGCCGAGGGCAGAACCGATTCTCGTAGCGGGGATAACGATACTTCTTATCTTTAGCGGAAAATATCCCTCATTATGCTGACACGCATGTCCCGCCTCGTGGCACGCAACACCTATTGCGGCAATAGACCTTGAATTAAATACATCCTCGCTAAGGCAAATTTCTTTTTTATTCGGGTCGTAATAATCCGTCAGTGTGCCCGATATTCTTTTTATCTTTACATCGGTTATGCCGTTTAACTGCAAAAGTCTCCATGCAGCATCTGCTCCGGTCATACCCGAGCGATTCATAATCTGAGAGTATCTGTTAAAATTTGTTTTTACCTTCGCTTGACAAATAAGTGCAAATATAAATACCGGAAGCATAATTATTCCGGTGTAATAATAAAGCAAGTAGCTCATATCATTCTCCTAATTTAGTACCGATTTCCAATTTGTGTCCTTGAAGATAAGCGTTAGCGGTCATTCTCTTTTTACCGTCGGCTTGAAGTTCACATATTTCAAGACATCTGCCGTCACCGCAGGCAACGATTAATCTTGAATTATTATCGACTATTTCGCCGATTTTATCCGAATATATATCTGTAAGAAGCGTTTTATGAATCTTAAACGGCTTTGAATTAATCAGAGTAGTCGCAACGGGCCAGGTTTGAAGTCCTCTTACTTGATTGTGAATCTTCTGTGCCGAATCGTTCCAATTAATCTGGCACATTGATTTATTAATCATTGAGGCATACTGTGTTTTTACATCAGGTTGTTTGGTAGGATGAACATTGCCTTGTTGAACTTCAAAAAGGGTGTCAACCAAAGCCTTTGCGCCGATAAGTGACAATCTGTCAAAAAGTTCTGCGCTCGTTTCATTCTCGCCGATAGAAGTTTTAGCAACAAACAAAACATCGCCCGTATCCAGCCCCTCGTCCATTTGCATTATAGAAACACCTGTTTCTTTATCTCCGTTCAAAACAGCCCACTGAATAGGAGCGGCGCCTCTGTAAAGCGGTAAGATAGATGCGTGAACATTAATGCAACCGTAAGGTGCGGCATTCAAAATTTCCTTTGGCAAAATCTTACCGTAAGCGACAACAACAATAACATCGGGTTTGAGTTCAGTTATAATTTGCGAAGCGTTAGAACCTTTTATTTTTTCAGGCTGAAAAACAGGAAGATTATATTTTTCCGCACAAACCTTTACATCGGGCGGCGTCAATATCTGCTTTCTGCCGACCGGTTTGTCGGGTTGTGTAAAAACTCCGATAATCTCATGACCTGCACCAATAAGTGCCTCAAGGCACGGCACGGCGAAATCGGGAGTGCCCATAAAAACTATTCGCATTAGCCCTCCAACTCTCCGATAACCTTTGATGTAAACAGTATTCCGTCCAAATGGTCGAGTTCGTGGCAAAAGCATCTTGCTTTAAGGTGCTCACCTGTGAAAACCTGCCATTTACCGTTTCTGTCCTGTGCCTTTACCTGAACCTTTGCAGGTCTTATGCACAATCCCTGCTTGCCGGGAACCGAGAGACAGCCTTCATATTCCTTTTGTTCGCCCTCTGTGAGAGTGATCTCGGGATTAACAAGTTCCATTGGTCCGTCGCCAACATCAATGACAACAACTCTTTTGAGCATACCGACCTGCGGAGCGGCAAGACCGACTCCGTTAGCATCATACATAGTCTCAAACATATCATCAATAAGATTTGATAGTTTGTCATCAAATTTATCGACAGCTCTGCATTTCTTGTTAAGAATAGGGTCGCCTATTTTAACAATATTCCTAAGTGCCATAATTATTCTCCTTTAAGATATATCCGGCGGATTAAGGCTTACGCCTATATTCACCTTAGATAGTATCTTGTCTTTATGAATATCTTTTAACGTCAATGTTATCATTTGACGAATTTTTGAATTATTCTTGCATTTTATCGCCAAACGATAGCGAAAAGTATTATTTATCTTTGAAATTTTTGCGGGAGTGGGACCCAAAATAACGATTTTTACATCGGCAAACGATTCTTTATTGAGTTTAACAATTTGCTCAAAAAATCTCTTTGCACACATAGCGACGGTGTTTTCATTTTCTCCTGAAAAGCCAACGCAAAATATATCGCAAAACGGCGGATAAATCATCAGCCTGCGCATTTCAATCTCATTATTGAAAAAGCCTTCATAATCCTGCTTGGAAGCAAAGCTAAGCACTTCATTTTGAGGATTAACTGTTTGGATTACAGCACAGCCGGTATCGTTTCTTCTTCCCGCTCTGCCGACAACCTGGGTGATTAAATCAAAACTTCTCTCCCCTGCGGTATAACTTTCGTCATAAAGCGAATTATCAGCGTTGACCACTCCGACAAGGCTCACATCATCAAAGTCGAGTCCTTTAGCGACCATTTGAGTACCGATAAGAATATCATACTCCTTATTTTTGAATGCGTCGAGAAGTCTTTGGTGTGAAAATTTAGCCGTTGTGGTGTCCGCATCCATTCTCAAAATTCGTGCATTAGTAAAAAGCGAGGCAATTTCTTCTTCTATCCTCTGCGTGCCGTAGCCGCTGTATCTGACAGCATCACTGTGGCATACGGGACAAATATTGTCGAGTTTCTTTGAGTAACCGCAATAATGACAGACAAGTCTGTTGCTGTGTGAATGATAGGTTAAAGAAATAGAGCAGTTGGGGCACATAACTATATGTCCGCATTCATTGCACGCAATAAAAGTATTATAACCCCTGCGATTAATAAGGAGAATCGCCTGCTTGCCGTCATCCAGCGTTTCACGCAGTTTTTCTCTTAATACGGATGAAATCGGCGTTTTATTGCCCGAATGCATTTCATCCTTCATATCAACGGTTATGACATTCGGCAAATTAGCATTGCCGTATCTGTCTTTAATTTCTGTCAAAACATAATTGCCTTTTAAGGCATTACTGTAACTTTCAACGGACGGTGTGGCTGATGCCATCAAAAGAAAAGCATTATTATATCTCACACGGAATTTTGCAACATCCTTTGCATTATATCTCGGTGTACGCTCTGATTTGTACGCTTGCTCCTGCTCCTCGTCCATAACGATAAGCCCAAGATTATTTACCGGTGCAAACACTGCTGAGCGTGTTCCGATAACGATTTTTGCCTTACCCTCTTTGATTCTTTGGTACTCATCGTTTCTCTCACCGAGCGAAAGACCGCTGTGAATTACAGCCGTCAAGTCACCGTATCTTGCGTGAAAAATGTCAAGCACCTGAGGTGTCAGCGAAATTTCCGGAACGAGAACAATCACATCCTTGCCCAGAGCAATTACATCATCAATCAGTTTTAGGTACACCTGCGTTTTACCGCTTCCCGTTACGCCGAAAAGAAGTCCGAATCTTCCGCTGCCGAGCAGACTTTTATTAGTCTCATACGCTTTTCTCTGTTCGTCTGAAAGAACAATTTTTGAACGGTCGGTAACGCTCTTTTTTGCATAAGGATTTCTGAAAATCTGCTTATCAAAAAATTCAACAAGTCCTTTCTTTTCTAAGGCTTTGAGAACCGATATACCGACGCTGCAAAATTCGCAAACTTCATTTACTTCCGCCGCCGTTATATCAGACAGCAAGTCGAATACGCCTGCCTGCTTTTTCGTCAGCGTTGAATCGGGTTCAATACCGTCTTTAATGCGTACCATTTTTCGGCTTTTAATTTTAAGCGAGCCGTATCGTCTCGGGAGCATCTGCTTCAAGCAGTCATAGGTTGTACAAAAACATCTGGTTTTAAGCCAGAGTGCAAGTTGTATCATCTCGTCGCCGAGCGGCTTATCGATAATCTTGATTATCTCTTTAAGCGAAGATGTATCGACGTCTGTGACAGAAAGCACTATACCGTATCTTTCGTTATTGCCCCTGCCGAACGGCACAAGCACTCTGCATCCCGGTTTGATTTTTTCCAAAAAATCCGGAACAGCATAACTGTAATCGGTATCAAAACTGAAATATGTGTTATCAACCGCAACGGTTGCAACCTTATTTTTCATATTTTACTTACTTTTGATTGAATCCGGCTCTTCAATAACATATTTGCCGTCCCAGATTTCCTCCATAGCAACAGAAACAGTTTTTTCATCAAGCTGCTTTTCGTTTTCGATAGCCTCTTCTCTGATTTCTCTTGCTCTTTTTGCAGTGCCTACAACAAGACTGTATCTGCTGTTAACATTTTCTAACATTTTCTTCAAATCCGGATTAAACATAATACTATATCTCCTTACTGTTTTGAGTTAATAACTCTTTGTTTAATATTTGGTCTATTTCGTCAACGCACCTTTGAAGGTCGTCGTTTACTACATTGTATTTATAAAGAGGAGCAATCTCAATCTCCCTCTTTGCGATTTCCATACGGTTTCTTATATCGTCCGTATCGTTTGTGCATCTGCCCGTAAGTCGATTTTCAAGTTCTTGAAGGTCGGGGGGCAAAAGGAAAATCGTTATTGCATCGGGACGAAGTTTCATAATACTCTGCGCTCCCTGCACATCAATAATGAGAAAGCAAATTTTGCCGTCTTCTATTGACTTTTCAACTCCGCATACAGGTGTTCCGTAGTAGCAGTTATTATATCTTGCGTACTCCAAAAGTTCATCGTTTACAATCATCATCTGAAAATCGGAATCGCTCTTAAAGTAGTAATTAACACCGTCTATTTCGCCGTCTCGGGGTTTACGGGTTGTAGCCGATATTGACTCAACAATATCCTTGCGTTTCTTTTTTAATTCCTTAAAAACAGTGTCCTTACCGCATCCGCTCGGAGCGGAAAGGATGACCAGCAAGCCTTTATTATTCATCGTCAAACACCTCCGCACCGAACCTTGCAGAAATCTGCTTTAATTCCATATAACTCAGCACAACATTATCGCTGTCGGTAATGATGATACTCATGGTTTTTCTGCCGTGTGTGGCATCAATCAAGGTACCGTTCTCCTTGCTCTTTTGCACCAGCCTTTTTGCAGGTGCGCTTTCCGGAGAAATAATCGAGATAACTCTGTCTGCGTTTATTAAATTTCCAAACCCTATATTTACAAGATTCATAATTACTTACCGATTATTCAATGTTCTGAATTTGTTCTCTTATTTTTTCTACCTCTGACTTAATATCGACAACTTTTCTGGCAATTTCAACATCATTAGCCTTTGAGCCGATTGTATTTGCCTCTCTGTTAATCTCCTGAACAAGGAAATCAATTTTTCTGCCGATAGGTTCGTTAGATGAAATAAAGGTGTTAAGCTGTTCTATATGAGAGCGGAGCCTTACGGTTTCTTCCGCAACGGCAACCTTATCGGCATATATTGCAACTTCTTGAATAATTCTCTGCTCGTCAAGAGAAACATCACCTATAAGTTCATGCACTCTCTCAACGAGTTTTTCGTTATATTCCTTAACAGTTTGCGGCGAACGTTCTTCGATAAAAGAAACGCAATCAAGTATGTATTTGCCTCTGGAATAAATATCGTCATACATTTTTTTGCCCTCAACGCATCGCATTGAGATGAATTTTTCAAGAGCCTCATCGCATACCGAAGCAACATAACTCCATATTTTTTCCTCATCTTCCTCACTTTTGCGTACGACAAAAACATCGGGAAAGCGTGAAATCGTTGAAGCGCCGAAATCCTCTTTTAGGTTATATTCATCGCTGAGTTTTTTCAATGCCATAACATATGCGCTTGCCAAGGTGTGGTTTATTTCAACACTTGCAGTATCCGCATTAAGCGCCTCTATCGTTACAAAGCACTCAATCTTGCCTCTTGTAACCTTTGAGTTAATATAAGACTTTAGTTTTTCATCCAAAAATCCGTACTGTCTCGGAATTCTCGATGAAAACTCAAAGTATCTGTGATTTACCGATTTAATTTCAACGCCTATCAGATAGCCGTCAATTTCTTTTTGGGCTCTGCCGAAGCCAGTCATTGATTTAATCATTTGCCTGCCCCTTTCTTTATTTAATATATTATAATTAAATGAATTCGTATAGTCAATGTTTTGTTAATACTTTATTTACAATATTCATAAATTATTTACATTATGCAATCGTAAAAAGACGCCGAGAATATCGGCGTCTTTGATATGTTTAATTAAATTATTCCTCTGCCTGCGTTTCAGGCTGAGTTTCGGCTTCAACAGTTTCCTCAACGGTCGTCAATTCCGACGGGATAAGTGCTGTGGATTTATGAGTTACATTAGTTTTTTCATCATAAAATCCCATATCAAGAAGCACAGGTACAACTTCATTATCAATAAAATTCGTATCGGCAGAATCATTGATAATTGTATAAGCGGTTGTTGACGGCTCCTGAAGTCTTAGAGCCTCCTGCATACCCTCTATTCCTTCAACTTCTTCTCCGTCTACGAAAATATAGGTATTCTTTACAACGATTGTACCGGCATATGCCTGTTCTAGTGTTGTGGTAGTTTCGGTTGTGCTTTCTGTCGTTGCGGTAGTTTTAGTTGAATCAAACGAAATATTACCGGTAAAATACAAAACACAGAATGCAACCGCCAAAATCAAAACAATAATAACAAATGCCAAAAATTTCTTTGAATACTTAGAACGGTCCTTTTTGAAACGGTGCCGCTCAAGAGTCGGACCCTCCTGTTTTGTGTGAGTTTTGCTCATTGTTAAATTTTCATCACTGTTTTCATATGAAGCGTCATTTTTATTATGAACCACCAATGGGTTATCAAGTTTTTCTTTATTGTCCATATCGATCAATATTCTCCCAATTCAGAAACATATTTTTCTATTTTATCTATGGTTTTTTGAAGTCTGTCGGAATATTCAACCTCCAAAAACGGCGAACGTGGCTTGCCTGCATTAATGCCGAATCTGTGTGAAATAACCTGCTTTGCGGCACCGTAAAGCGACTCATATGAGAGCAATTCAAAAATCACATCATTAATCTTGTATTGTAACTTCTTTGCTTCTTCGATACGATTTTCATTAATCATTTTATCAAGAGCCGCAAAAAGTTCCGGCATAGTACCGTAAGTGCCTCCGATACCTGCGTTTGCGCCCATAAGTCTGCCGCCGAGAAACTGCTCGTCCGAGCCGTTGAAAATAATAAAATCGTCACCTGCGACAGTTCTGTAACGTTCCATATTATAAACAGGTTCTTCGCTGTTTTTAATTCCTATAACTTTAGGATTTTCAGCCATTCTCTTAAATAAATCAAGCGGCAGATTAAATCCCGTAAGCTGCGGAATATTATAAATAATAAAGGGCAAATCGGTAGAGTCTATTATTCCGTTCCAATGCTTCTCAACACATTCGGGAGAAAGTCTGTAATAGACCGACGGAACGGCGGAAACAGCGTCTGCGCCAATCTTTTCTGCGTGTTTTGCAAGTTTAATGCTCTCTTTTGTTCCGGCACAGCCAACATGTACTATTACCGTAAAATCATCGCCTGAGGCTTCTTTTACAGCCTCGGCAACCTGCATACGCTCCTCTGTACTGAGAAGAAATCCCTCGCCGGTACTGCCGCAGACATAAACGCCTTTAACGCCCTTTGTTTTATATACCTTTACGAGTTTTTTTATCTCCTCGGTATTAATATTGTCATTATCGTCATAAATTGTATTAAGTGCAACAAATACACCTTTGAATTTGTCAACAGAGATCATATTCAAAACCTCAATTTTCTTCACATTTTTTATATATGATACCATAAGAAAGCGGTTTTTTCAACATAATTTGAATAAATTATTGATATTTGAATGCATTATGATATAATGTTTATATGAATAAAAAGAACGAAGAAATACTCAAGAAAATAAAAGGCGGTTTGATAGTTTCGTGCCAGGCACTCAGCACCGAACCGCTTTACGATTCCTACATTATGTCAAAGATGGCTTATGCGGCTATGCTCGGCGGTGCAGTAGGCATAAGAGCAAATACAATAGTAGACATTAAAGCCATAAAAAAAGAGGTAGATTTGCCGATAATCGGAATAATAAAAGAGGAATACGATGACAGCGATGTATATATTTCTCCAACGATGAAAGAAATCGATGCTCTCATTGAGGAAGGCTGTGACATAATCGCAACCGACGCAACAAAAAGGCTTAGACCCGGCGGCAAAACTTTTGAGGAATTTTTCATCGAAGTAAGAAAGAAATATCCCGAGCAACTGTTTATGGCAGACACCTCCTGCTTTGAGGAGGGCGAACTTGCCGCAAGGCTCGGCTGTGATTTAATCGGTACGACTATGGCGGGATATACTCCGTATACAAAAGGAAGAAAACTGCCCGATGTCGAACTGGTTAAAAACTATGCCGCTAAACTCAACAAGCCGATAATTGCTGAGGGCGGTATATGGGTTCCGCAAGATTTGCTCAATGTATACAAAGCAGGAGCGTATTCGGCTGTATGCGGAACTGCAATAACAAGACCGATGGATATAACAAAAAGATTCGTAAATGCATTGGAGGAAGCAGATGAGAATTCTATGCTTTGACATAGGCGGTACTTTTATTAAGTACGGTTTATGTGACGAAAACTTTAATTTACTCGAAAAGGACAAAATCCCTACTCTTGCCGAAAACGGCGGACAAAGCATTATAGAAAGAGTAATAGAAATTATTGAGCAATATGACAGTATAGACAGAGTAGCCGTTTCCACAGCAGGTCAGGTTGACAGCGAAAACGGTATTGTGGTTTATTCAACAGACAACATTCCGTATTATACAGGAATGAGAGTAAAGAGCCTCATTGAAAACAAAACCGGAATCCCTACCTTTATTGAAAATGATGTAAACTCTGCGGCTTTGGGTGAAGCACACTTCGGTGCGGCAAAAGGCGTCAGTGACTTTATATGTCTGACTCTCGGCACCGGAATCGGCGGCGCAATATTTCTCAACAACAAACTTTATAAAGGCTCCGCCTCATCGGCAGGAGAACTCGGTCATATGATTATTCACAGCGGCGGCAAGCAATGCACCTGCGGCGGTGAAGGTTGCTATGAATGTTATGCCTCGGCAAGTGCATTAATTAAGGCTGTAAACAAGGTATCCCCTGTTGAACTCAATGCTTTTCAAATTTTTGAAAAAGAGAACATAGAAAAGCCTGAAATCCGTTCGGAGATTGACAAGTGGATTGACGAAATAATTGTCGGATTAGTAAACATAATCTACATCTTCAATCCGTCTATGATAGTTCTCGGCGGCGGTATTATGAATGAGGATTACATTATAGAACTTATAGACAGAAAAATCTATACAAGATTAATGGACAATTTCAAAAATGTAAAAATAGTAAGACCAAAACTCGGAAACGATGCCGGTATGATAGGCGCAGCGTACGAGGCTTCAAAGTTATAAATCATAAAGGGCACAGATGTTTTATCCGGTGCCCTTTATTTAATTTATCCGATAACTTAATCAGACAAAAAACACTCCCGACCAACTCGGTCGGGAGCTCATTATTTCTATTTAATTTTATTTAATTATCTGTACATTGGACCAAGCCTCACTAAAAATTTTAGTTGCTTTTTAACAGCCCATCGGAGTTTACCTCATTTCATAATATCTATTGAAATAAACTAATCAGTACATCGGACTAAACCTTCCTATTTTATTTGTTTGAATTTTAAGAGCCATCTACTCTGATTGCCTGCAGGATAACAACCTTATATACCTTACTATTCACTTTTTCCGACACCTACGAGTAAGTTTCCGACCCTGCAAATAACTAATTAATAATCTCATAAGACGCCGCTCGGTGATTAATTCCGTTTTAATACTCTCAAGCGAAAAGTTCCGTTATCTATCGGGTTACTCCATAGGTGGCTGAACTATCAATCTGAAGTTTCATAATACTTCAAGCCTCCTTTTTATTTACTTATCTATCAAGTATCTCTCTTGATTTCATCTGTATAATAACACATCTTTTGGTAATTGTCAATAGTTTTTTTTCAACTTTTTTTAATTAATTTTACATTTTTCACAAATGAAAATACTATTGACTAATTTATATATTAATATTATAATTAAAACATCACAAATAAGGAGTAACTAATATGGATAACGAAGAAATCTATGAGCCGGATCTTTTGTCGGTAACCGACGAGGACGGAAACGAGATAGTTTTTGAACTTTTAGAAAGATACGAAACCGATGACGATGTATATGTTGCAATAACGGAATACCACGATACAGCCGAAGAAATCGTTGATGCAGACTATGAAGTAATTATTCTCAAGGTTGTAAACGATGAAAACGGCGACGAATACCTTGAGGAAATTCAAGACGAAATGGAGTACGAGCAGGTATCGGACATTCTTATGGCAATGGTGGAAAAAAAGTACGATGTAGAATACTTTGAGCCTGAGCAGTAATAATTATAAATAATCTGCATAGTATATTATCAGTCTGCGCATCTCGATAACCCTCTGTCTAAATAACCCGAACAATTTTAATATATTAGGGAATCAGACTCTGACTCGTGGGAATGCAGACCTCCCTCTTTGAGGACGCTGGGAGCACAAAGCTTGTCAGGTGATGCCCACCTGCTTTAACTGCAGGTTATATTCGACACCGGGCGGATGTGCGGACGATTAAAACAAATATAAAACATAAAAAAATCCCATTGTTTTTCAATGGGATTTTTACTGTACTTGTATGTATTATGTATGATTACTCGCCCTTCATACCGAGAAGCTTAGCCTTGCCCTCAAACGCTTCCTTTGAAAGCTTAATTGAATCAAAGATAGCTGCCTCAATATCATCAGGTGTGCAACCGAGTTCCTTAGTATCATCGGTAGGAATAAAGAGATTCATACCCATAATATCAGCAAGACCTACTGGGTCGATACCGGAGTCAACGTTTCTCTTAGCATAATCCTTTCTCATAACGAGACCGAATGCCTGGAAAGTCCACTTAGGAACGTCAACAATCTTTCTGTCCTCAATGCCGTCCATAGCTCTGTAAACAATCTTGAGGAACTCTCTCCAAGTAAGGTTGTAGCAAGAAATACCGTATGCTCTTGCACCCTTAACCTGCTCGGCAGCACCAACAATAGCCTCGCCTACCTGACGAACGGTAAGCATAGCCGTACCTCCTGCCGGATACATTGTGAAAGGCATCTTCTCAAATCTCTGAAGCTGTTCAATAAGGATAACCCATACAGGTCTTCTGCCCGGCTGAGTACCGAAGATATAAGGAAGTTCAAGAACTGCTACGCCCATATCATCGTCTGCGTACTTAAATGCAGTCTCTTCCTGGTCAACTCTGGAACGAATATAGGGGTGCTTCTCGCAAAGTTTCATATCCGGACGTTGTTTAGCAAGCCAAGCAAAGTATGAACCGAGAACTACGCATCTCTTAACGCCGCATTTTTTAGCCATAGCAAGGCATCTGTCAACGGGGTCAATGTTGTACTTCTTATAAGCATCATAAACAGGAGCCGGGAATTCAACTCTCTCGTCAACGCCTGCGGCATAAACGAAAGCATCCATACCTGTCATTGCTTTTTCAAGTTCTTCGTCTGTGAGTTCAAGGAAGTTGCCAAATTCAATTTCCATCTCCTTAGGAATCGGAGCTCCTTCCGGGAGAGGAGGAAGAGCGATGGTCTTTACCTTATGTCCTCTGTCAATAAAAATTCGTGCTGCGGCAGAACCAAGAAGGCCTGTACCGCCAAAGATTAATACGTTCATAATAATCCTCCATAAAAATATTCAACGTTTTTATATTACTACATTTATCAACTTTCGTCAAGAAATTTATTAACTTTTTCTAAAATATTATATATTTTATACATATCAAAAGACTGTCCGAAAAAAATCAAACAGTCTCGGACAGTCTTTAATGAATTTAATATTTGCCGTTCATTATCATGGCGTAATCTTTTGCATTATTAATTCCGTCGTTATTTACATCGGCGTAAGAATCATAACCGTTACTCTCAAAAGCATTGTCAAATGATGATATTCTGGGCATAAGAACCTTATTTTGACTTTTCATATCAATTATCGGCAGATAAAGCAAATCGCCGTTTTCAACGCCCAGAGACAAAAAGCATTTCGAATTCTCGAGCGTTACAAATGATTTTTTATTACTTCCGTCAAAATTAATACTGTTCAAAATTCCGTTTTTAACAGATGAAGAAGTATAGTTTACATTGGCAAAATAAAGTCTTTTATTATATCCGATTAAAGGTGAATAAAAGATATTATAATAATGCTTATCAGAAGAATTATTCGGATTTGACGATACCCTTCTTTGACCCGAGGTCATATAAGTATCATTGCAAACAAGCGAAGTATTTCCGTTTTTATCTCTTTTTACAATATTAAATTTAAGATTATTCAGATTACAGTCTATATAGTAATAATCGCCGTTTACTACAGGAATATTTGTATTTATATCGTTCCAAAAGGCATTGTCGTATGTTGTGTCGTCACAGGTTATTTCATCGGGATACGACATACCCTTATGCCAAATACCGGTATTGCCGCTCAAAGCAGCCGTACTTTTCAAAAAGCAATTATGTGCAATCAGACTGTGGGCATTTTCACCGAGAGTCATATACAAATCATCATAGGTCAAATCGACATTATACCACTTACCGTTAATTTGAACTATATTCCATGCGTGCGCCATTTCATCGGATATTACATATTTGCACGGTATGCCCAAATAATTCATAATTGCCGAATAAGCCAAAGCATAACCTGCGCAAACAACTGTTCCGTTATAAAACATTCCGTAAGCGGAATGATAAATCTGCTTATCGTCAGAGGTGTAAATAAGTTTCGGATAAAGCGCAATCATACACAAATAATCATGAATAACAAGAGCCTTTTGAACATCGTCCATGGTATCATCGACCAAATCGACGGCATACATAAAACCCCTGTTAAAAATCTTTTTAGCTTCGTCTATATCTTTTGATTCGACGGTATAATAAGGACGTACCGTACCTACCGTTCCGTCACTGTAATAACCGTATTGAATAGAACTTGAGACATAAAACAAATCGGGATGGTCATTTATAACATTTGCGTAAATAAGCGGAAAATCAGTCCTTTGAATTTTATAAGAGCGAATGTCAAAATTGGTTTTTACATTGCTGAGAGAGTTGTATATAAAGTCCTTTACCGCCGAAAGATTTGAATATGACGAAGAAAGTTGCGAAGATTCGGCAACTGTCTGAGAGTCATCAAAACTCCCCTCCTGCAACAGAGACACCTTAGAGTAATCGGTTTTTACCGAGGCGTAAGCATAAAGCGGCATTGTTGCCGTTAAAAGAAAAAGAAAAGATAAAATAATTGAAATTAGTCTTTTCACACAAACACCTCCGTAAAATATTGAAATTCTTTATTCAATAATACTAAAAAAACGGTTCTCAGTCAAGAGAACCGCTTTACAATTTATAAATTTGTTACTTATATACAAATCAGACAGGATGAACCTTATTAACGATATCATCGTGCTTTCCGTCAAGTCCGTACTTTGCGTCTCTTCTCTTTTCAAAGAATTTAACAGCAACCTGACCGAACTGAGCATAAGAGAGAACATCCTCTTCCTGTTCGTAATATTCCTTAATTTCATCCTTAAACTGTTCGATGGAATCATTAAGCAAATCAGCCGGACGGCAGTCGATAATCGGTTCATCGCCTACAATCTTCTTACGGAAGTCGGGATCAATCTCGCAAGGAGTAGCACCATACTTACCTGCAACCAAATCCTTAAATTCCTTTGTAACCATCTTATAACGCTCGCCCATAATTACATTAAATACAGCCTGAGTGCCGACAATCTGAGAGGTCGGAGTAACAAGAGGCGGATAACCTGAATCCTTACGAACTCTCGGTACTTCCGCAAGTACCTCCTCAAGTTTATCCTCTTTGCCTGCCTGCTTAAGCTGGCTGTTAAGGTTAGAGAGCATTCCGCCCGGAACCTGATAAAGAAGCGTATTAGCGTCAACTCCGAGCATTTTCGGGTCGAGGAGACCGCTGTCAAGGTACTTCTGGCGAAGCGGTGCGAAGAAGTCACGAACAACAGTTAAAGCCTTGAGGTCAAGACCTGTATCGTATTCTGTACCCTTAAGTGCGGCAACCATAGACTCAGTAGCCGGGTGAGAAGTACCCATAGCAAGCGGAGACATGGCGGTATCGATTACATCAACGCCTGCCTCAATGCCTTTTAGAAGAACCATTGAAGCGAGTCCCGAAGTGTAATGAGAATGAAGTTGAATCGGGATTTTAACCGTTTCTTTAAGTGCCTTTACCAAATCATATGTTCCGTACGGAGTAAGAAGTCCTGCCATATCCTTAATGCAGATTGAGTTTGCACCTGCATCCTCAAGTTGTTTTGCATAATGACAATAATAATTTGTATCAAATACGGGACCGGTTGTGTAAGAAATGGCAGCCTGCACGTGTCCGCCGTATTTATTTGCGGCGTTAATGGCTGTTTCAAGGTTACGAACATCATTAAGGGCATCAAAAATTCTTAGAATATCAATACCGTTATCAATGCTCTTTTTTACAAAGTAATCAACAAGTTCATCGCTGTAATGACGGTAACCAAGCATATTCTGTCCTCTGAAAAGCATTTGAAGCTTTGTATTAGGACATTTTTTTCTTATGATACGAAGTCTCTCCCACGGATCCTCGTTAAGGTATCTCAGACAGCTGTCAAATGTGGCGCCGCCCCAACACTCAAGCGAATGATAGCCGATTTTATCCATCGTATCAAGAATGTCAACAAATTCGTCTGTTCTCATTCTCGTTGCAATCAAAGACTGATGTGCATCACGAAGAACAGTTTCAGTAATTCCGATTTTTTTAGCCATATTGCACCTCTTAGTTTAATGATACGAGGGTTTGACCTGCTTCAACTGTATCGCCTTTATTAACATTAACAGAAGCAACAGTTCCGTCCTGAGGAGCAACGATCTCGTTTTCCATCTTCATAGCCTCAAGAATTAAGAGAACATCGCCTGCTTTTACCGATGCGCCGTTTGATACCTTAATATCAAGAATGTTACCCGGCATAGGAGCGTCAACGCTTACAGAGCCTGCGGCAGCAGGAGCAGCAGGAGCAGCGGCGGGAGCCGAAGCAGGTGCACTTGCAGGTGCGGCAGCCGGTGCCGGAGCAGCAGCAACTGGAGCGTCTGAGCCGTTTGCGTCTTCTACGGTTACATTATAAGGTGTTCCGTTTACTGTTATAGTATAGTTTTTCATTTTTATATCCTCCGTTATTTTACAGAATGTTTTCTTGGTATGGTTGTTTCACGCTTACCTGCAATAACATTAAGATATTCGATAAGCTTTTCTCTTGTCTTTTCAGGTTCAAAGACATCATCGACAGCACCGCAGGCAGCCGCCGAATAAACAGAACCGATTGTGTCCTTGTATTCCTTTTCGAGGGTTGCTCTGTCCTCACCCTTTGCAAGGCGGTCATTATAAAGAAATGCAACGGCCGCATCAACCTCGAGCGGAGAAGCAACGGCGTTATCCCATGCAAGAGTAAAATCAGCATTTGCGCCCTTACCTGCAAGTACAATATAGGAAGCACCAACAGCCTCTGAAGTGATAAGACTGATCTTCGGACAGGTAGCCGAAGCGTAAGCCGAACTGAGTTTTGTAAGTGCGACAAGAGCCTGAGACTCTATTCCCTTTTCTACGCCGTTTGAATCGGCAACTGTAATCAACGGGATATTAAATGCATCACAAAGTTTAACAAATGCTTCTGCCTTATATGCACATTTAGCACACAGTTTGTTTCCGTTAAATGCTACAACGCCGACTGTTTTACCCTCAATAGTTGAAAGTACGGTCGAAACATTTGACGCATAATTATTTTTGAATTCAACCTTAATATCACTGTCGAGAACCGAATTTATTACATCGTCTACTGTTGACGTTGCATTCGGCAAAACAGACGGTACAGTAAAATCAAAGCTAACAAACGGAGCACTTTCCAAATTATTTGACGGAAGAAGTACCGCAAGTTTTCTTGCCTCATTGACAGCTTCGTCAAAACTGTCTGCAAGTATATCAATAGTACCGTCATTTGCAGATTTTTCTGCAGTAATATCAGACGGAGCGGTAACATAAAAGTCACTGTCCTTTACCGCTATAACCGCATCAGCCATATTAGCCATCAAAGCGGAAGTTCCGAGGCAAGAGCCTGCGATAACAGAAATCTGCGGAATAACGCCCGACACTTTTGTTGACGCTTTGAGGAGTTCTCCGTAAGCATTTAGTACTTCAAAACCCTCGGTAAGTTTAACTCCGTTCGAGTCATATATTCCGATAACAGGACAACCTGTCTTTGTTGCAAGAGAATAAACCTTGCTGATTTTTGCACAGTGAGCAACGCTGACAGCACCCGAATTAATCTCGGAATTTTGTGCAAAGGCATAGCATTCGGCACCGTTTACATAACCAAAGCCGGACACAACCTCTACCTCACCGTCGGCACTCTTTGCGTAAGCGTCAAGTTCGGTGAATGAGCCGTCATCAAAAAGAGCCGCAAGTCTCTTATATGCGATGTTCTCTTTATTTGATAAATTCATTAATAATCCTCCTTATGAGTAATATAGGTATGTGTAATAACCAATATCCCAAAAATACCTATTATAGATTTTAGCACGATTGCAGTCCAATATCAACAACTAAATTAATATTTTTAATTATATACAGAAAAAGTCGGAAAGCGTGTGCTCTCCGACCGATAAAATTAATTTTCTTTATGTCCGGCAGACCTTAAAAGTTTCTTTACTTCCTGCTCGGTGAGTTCTCTGTATGTGCCCTGTTTTAACATTCCGAGTTTCAGTGAACCTATGGAAGTTCTCTTGAGCCTTGCGACTTCGAGATTTTGGCTTTCGCACATTTTTCTGATTTCTCTATTTCTGCCCTCGTGAAGAATAAACTCAAGTACAACTCTGTTCTCATCCTCACTCAGCACGGAAACCTCACACGGAGCAGTCATTCTGCCGTCAATTTCTATGCCGTTTCTTAAATTATTAAGAATTATATCATTTACGGCAGGTCTTACGGTAACCCTATAAACCTTTGCATATTCATGCGACGGATGTGTCATACAATTTGTAAAAGAGCCGTCATTCGTAAGAATCAGCAGACCCTCGCTGTCCTTATCGAGTCTGCCTACCGGATATATTCTGTCACCGAAATCGGGAAGTAAATCCATAACCGTCTTTCGTCCGAGTTCGTCGGACACGGTAGTAACATATCCACGGGGTTTATAAAGCATTACATAAATCATTTTTCTCTTTCTTTGAGAAACGATTTTTTGTTTGCCGACGGTCACCGAGTCTTTGCGTGGATTAACTTTCATTCCTATTTGAGCGATATGACCGTTAACCTTTACCTTACCGGCTTTGATAAGCTCCTCGCTTTTTCTTCTCGAGGCAACTCCCTGCTCTGCTAAAAATTTTTGTAGTCTTATTTCGTTGTTTGCCATACGATTACACTTTCCGGGGCAATAATATCTACTGTCCCTATTAATTTATTGTTTGAATATATTTTCAGTTTTCCGACTTTACTGCCTTGAATTACCGGAGCATAGATAATAGGATAAAAGCACGCCTCGGTTTCTATGCTGTTTATATAAGCAATGTCATATTCCGCCCTGCACAAAAGGCTGTCGCTTACACCGCCGACAACATCAATCGGAATTTCCTCGGTCTTTGAATAAACCCTATATCTCTTTTTTGAAAAGTCAAGAATCTTTTGGTGGTCATTCCAATCATCATGCGCATTCAACGTAACAATTATAATTGTACTTTTTTTATAATTAAAAGCGGAAACGAGGCATCTGCCGGATTTTTCGGTATATCCTGTTTTAACGCCGATACAATCTTCCGTTTTATAAAGCAATTTATTATGATTATAGATTGTCTGCGGCTGTGAATTGATTATTATCTCAGCCGACTGCATAGAGCAGACCGAAGAAAACAGTTCGTTATCTAGGGCGTGAGAAGTCAGAACCGCCATATCATACGCAGTCGAATAATGTTCACCGCTGTCGAGACCCGACGGAGTTTCAAAATGAGTATTTTTCAAATTAAACTCTTCTGCATACTCATTCATTAAAGATACAAAATCGCCAATACTCCCCGAAACGGCTACGGCAAGCGCATTAGCGGCATCATTGCCCGATGCGAGAAGTGCTCCTTTAATCAAATCGACGACGGTAATATTATCGCCTGCTTTTAGATAAATAAGCGAACCCTCTGCCTTATTGAGCATATCGCTTGTAATCGTTACAGTATCGTCAAAGTTCAGTTTTTCGCAAGCAATCAGACAGGTCATAATCTTAGTGGTGGAAGCCATAGACGCCCTGTCGTTCATATTATTATCATAAAGCACCGTACCGGTAGTCTTATCGATTGCAACAGCGTAACGGGCACTTATGTTTTCACTTTTAGCATATACATTAACTGTAAAGAGAAACACAAAACACAGTAAAAATGCCGCAATTTTCTTAAACAAAACAATCACCTACATAAATATATGCAGGTGATTAAATTTAATTAATAATATTACTCAGCCTTTTCTTCCGCTTTCTTTGACTGAAGAAGTTCTGAAACTTTATCGACAAGTTCCGGAATCATAGCAATTGCTCTGTCAGCAGAAGATGTGTAATTATTAATCTGCATAAGTCTAACCTTTGAATCCTGAATAACGATAAATGCAACGGGAGTGATTGAGATTCCGCCGCCGCCTGCACCGCCGAACAATTCCTTATTCTGCTTTGAGGGAAGGTCTGTACCGCCCGATGTAAAGCCGTATGTTACCTTTGATACGGGAATCAAAGTAGTGTCGCCCGTTGTCATAGGTTCGCCGATAATAGTTGAAACATCAACCATTTCACGCATCTTCTCAAGTGTGGATTCCATTATTTTGTTTACCGGAGTTTCTTTCATATCATTATCCCCTTATGAATTTTTATTTTTTATTAGATTCAGCAAGAATGTAAATCCTGCTTTAATTCCTATTTTAAGCACTAAACCGACGCTCATTGACGCAATAAGCTGAAATTCATACTCATTTCTTTCTGCGATGAAATCGGGCTGAATGTAATCGTCATACCGGTCAACCTTCATTCCGTTTAATATCATACCCTTTACGGGATAATAAACACCGCAAATTTTGCCGTAAGCAGTTGCAATTTCAGCGGCGTCGGCACCGCCTACCAATATACTAACATATAATGAGTAAATATGCAAACCCTTAAATAAAGTTGTTACGGCTGTATTTAATGTTTCGATAAGGTTTGAAACAAGAGTCATAATACCTACGATACCGTCCTCGTCAATGATTTTGGTAATCATATTGGGACTTTTTTGTTGAGATTCGGCATTATTTGAATTATCATTATTGTTTTTAATATCTGCCTCTACGATAATTTCATCATCGCATTTTTCCGCTTTATTGTCGGCTTTTGGCGTTGATTCGGTCGATAACGAATCTTTCTTTTTAGGCGGTTTGTTTTTCTTTTTATTGCTCTTTTCTGCGGCAGCCTTTCCTGCTTTATCGGGAAAAAGAACAAAATTAAGAATTTTTGACAATTCAACGTCTTTTTTTATAAACAAGACCTGAACTGTTGTTTTCCAACCACCGTCGTAAACCACGGTAGCCTCAGCCGAGAGTGAAAGTATAAAAACAATCAGCAGTACAATTACCGCAAGAACAATTAAAAATACCTTCATTTACTCCTCCTTTTCCGATGCGAGAAGAGCAATTTCTTTATCTTTGGCATCATCTTTTTTGTTATCGTCATCAAAGAGCGAGGTTTGGTTTTCGTCCTTTGAAATTTTTTCTACTTCTTCGGTTTTTGGAAGTTCTGGCAAATCGTCAAGAGAGTTAAGCGAAAAGCATCTCAAAAATCTGTCGGTTGTTCCGTAAATAAGAGGTCTGCCGGGCAAATCGAGTCTTCCTTTTTCTTCAATAAGACCCTTTTGAACCAAGGAAGAAACGGGACCCGAACAATCGACACCCCTGACCTGTTCTATAAACGAACGGGTTACGGTCTTATTATAAGCTATAATCGCCAAAACTTCAAATGCCGCATTGCTCAGCGGTGCATTTTTTCTGATTTCCATTAGTTTTCTAACATTTTCGGAAAAAACTTCCCTTGTGCAAAGCTGATATTTATTATCTATGCGAATAAGCATTAAGCCCGAATTTCGCTCGTCATACTGTGCACCGAGAGTACCGAGCAATTTTTCGACCGTCTCAATGTCAAGTTCGAGCACATCGGCAAGTTTACCCGCCTCAACCGGGTCTCCTGCGGCAAACAGCATCGCTTCCAGAGAAGAAATTAAATTTTCGGTTTTATTCAATGTTATCTACCTCATTCACTCCGTTTACTATCCTGACATTGGGATTTTTTATATCACCGTCAACTGTAATTTTCTTTGTTTTTGTAAGTTCGAGCACGGCAAGAAATGTGGCTACGATATCGCTTTTTGACTTTGCACCGTCAAAAAGACTGAGAAACTTTACTTTCTTTCCCGACCACAACTTACGCATAACAGTTCTGACCTTAGATGCAACATTAACAAATTTTCTGGCAACGATGCCCTTAAATGAATCAATCGGCGGCGGAAGTCGGCGTTGTGCCTTGCCCGCAACATTTATGTACGCATCAAGGAGTTCCTCCCCCTCGTGAAAGCGTTCGTAATCGTAGTTTACCCAACCGCCTTGCGGCTGTCTTACAAACCTGTCAAAGCCGTCCGTATGCTGTGAAAGTTTTTTAGCCATGAGTTTACAGTCACGATATTCAATCAACTCACCTGTAAGTTCTTTTTTTAGAGTTTCTGCTTCCTCATGCCGAGGCAACAGCGATACGGTTTTAATATAAATCAATCTTGCCGCCATTTCAAGAAAATCGCCCGCAACATCAAAATCAGCTTCTTCCATTTTGCGAACATAATCTAGATATTGATTGACGAGTTCCACAATCGGAATGTCGTTTATATTCAATTTATGCTTACTTATGAGGTGGAGAAGCAAATCCATAGGACCCTCAAACACCTCAATTTTATAAGTCAAATTATCCATATCAACCCGCCGTAGAACCAAATACAAGATTAGGCAAAAATGCAATCAAGCTCATAAGTTTATTTGTTAAAAATGCAATAGGAGTATCAAGTATACCTGTAAAAAGCAATACCATCAAGCCTATCATTATATATCTTTCGTATCTCATATACTTATAAAGTGCTTTATCAGGCAAAATCCCTCCGAGCACCCTCGAGCCGTCAAGCGGAGGAACCGGAAGTAAATTGAATACGGCAAGCATAGTATTAATCTGAGCCGCAAACAAAAAGAAATACGAAACAGCACTTCCCGCCGCACTTGCACCTGCAAGATGTCTGACAATATAAAAGCCCCAAATTGATATAAAACTTAATATCAAGTTTGCACATGGACCTGCAAGAGCGGTAAGTGCCATGCCCTGCTTCGGCTTCTTAAAATTATTCGGATTAATCGGAGCCGGATTGCCGTAACCGATACCGAAAAGAAAAATCATAACCGTACCGATTGGATTAAGGTGAGCAAGAGGGTTAAGAGTAAGTCTGCCCTGATTCTTTGCCGTATCGTCACCAAGCAGATGAGCCGCAAGGCAATGGGCATATTCATGTATCGGCAGACAGCAGAATACAACAAAACACCTTGAAAGAATGGAAATAATTGCAAGCAAGTATTGTCCCTGTCTTATAAAATTAAAAATTGAAACCATTAAATCACCCGATAACTTTATCGGCAACAACCATTCTGTCATTGCCCGACAAATCTTTCTTTACTGTAATATTTGAAAAAGCACTTAAAGCGTCTTTTATGCTTTCGCCCTCGTCCTCGCCTATTTCAAGAAACAGCCGTCCGTTGTCCTTAAGATATTTTTTCCATTTATCGTTAATTATTCTGTAAAAATCAAGTCCGTCATCGCCGCCGTCCAGCGCCATAGAGGGCTCTTTTTTTACCTCTATTTGAAGAGTTTTCATATCCCCGCTTTTGATATAAGGAGGATTTGAAACGATTATATCTGCACTCGGCAAATCAAATTCATTGTTTATATCGCCGAGTATGCACTCAACATTAGCAACGCCTTTTGCGTTTCTTTCAAGATATTTATAGGCGTCTTTACTCTTTTCTATACAGTAAACAAAAGCATTACTCAGTTTTTTTGCAACGCAGATACCTATACAGCCGCTGCCCGAGCACAAATCAAATATAACAGGATTTTCAAGACTCTTTGCGTAATCAATCACAAGTTCTGTGAGTTCCTCGGTTTCGGGTCTTGGGATAAGAACCCCCTCGCCTACAAAAAACTCCGACTCATAAAAGTCCCATTTGCCCATTACATATTGAAGCGGTTCGCCCGTTTTAAGACGCCAAAGAAAATCCGCAAGACGTTTCATATTTACAAAATCATCTTTATGCAACTGATATTCACCGGGTTTAATTCCGGCAATACAGCATACTGCATTAAGGGCTTTATTTTCCGCCTCGTCTACTCCGTTAGCTTTTAGAAAACTGAAAGAATAATCGTATGCTTCTTTTACATTCATCACTTTATTTCGTCGTCCTCAATATTATCGGTAATAACAGCCTTAAGAGAAGCTATTCCGACTTCTATTATATCATCGTCGGGTTCTTTGGTTGTAATTCTCTGCATCCAAAGACCGGGAGCGGATAATATTTTAACAAACAAATTATTGTGCCGTCCCGCATACTTTATAAATTCATAGCCTATACCCATTATTATCGGAATAAGCGGAAGTTTAATAAGCATCCAAAGAACGGTATTCTGCTTTAGGTCATTCGGTACAACAAGAGACAGCAGAGTTACCACAACAATACTGAGAATAAGCATAACGAACATAAACGAAGTGCCGCATCTGGGATGAAATCTTGTGCATTTTTTTACATTTTCTACGTTCAATTCTTCGCCCGATTCGTAGCAAGCTATACTTTTATGTTCTGCACCGTGATACTTAAACAGCCTTTTAATATCTTTCATTTGAGATACGAGAACCATATAAACAACAAAAATAACTATTTTCATCAAGCCCTCTATTGTTCCCTGCCATGGTGTCAGTCTCAAATCACAGGCGGCGTTTATTCTGTTAAAAATAAACACAGGCAAAAAGAAAAAAATCAAAAATGCGAGCGCAAAGCCCAAAACAGTGGCAATGCCCATAATGAAGTCCATAAACTTATCGCCGAATTTATCATCGAGCCATTTTTCAAACTTATTCATTTCGACGTCTTCGATATCCTCCATACCGGAAACCTCAGCCGAATACATCAAAAGTTTGTAACCCAAAATCATAGATTCAATAAATGCGACAATACCTCTTATTATCGGTATGCCGAAAAATTTACATTTATCCTTTATATGCTTAACCTTGTGATATTCAACACAAATCGAATTATCAGGCTTACGCACTGCGGTTGCAACGCCTTTGGGGCCCTGCATCATTACTCCCTCTATAAGCGCCTGACCGCCAACAGAGGTGATATGGTTTTTTTTACTCATATATTATTATCCTTCGGTTTTATCATTATCAGCGGGCGGTTCAAGGAGCGGCAAACAAATAGTTACAAGCGTTCCCTTGCCCTCTACGCTGTCTATGTCAAGCGTACCGTTATGCAAATTAACTATTTCGGTAGTTACTGCAAGACCTATTCCCGAGCCTTTTACGCTGACATTGGCTTTATAAAACTTTTCTTTAACATGCGGCAAATCATCTGCCGAAATACCGCAACCCTGATCGGCTATGCTGATTTTAACAAAATCTCCGCCGTCTTTTTTTATGAATTGAGCCTTAACAAATATTTTACTGCCGGGTCTTGAATACTTTAATGCGTTATCAAGGATATTCATAAAGACCTGCTTTAATCTGTTTGCATCGGCATTAGCAACGCTCGGCACCTCGGGAATGCTGTATTTAACTTCGTAGCCTTCTCTCACAGCCCTTTCGATAAAGGTAAAGAGTGTTTCCTCCAGCTCGGCAAGAATATCGGTTTTTGCAAGTCTCAAGGTCATTCTGCCGCTTTGAAGTCTTGAGAAGTCCAATAGTTCCTCAACAAATCCCTCAAGTCTGCCCGCCTCTTTTACTATAACTTGCAAACCTTTATATGTAATTTCATCCATTGTATCCTGATTGCCTATGGTAAGAGTCTCTCCCCAGCCTTTAATCGAAGTAAGCGGAGTACGCAGTTCGTGGGATATTGTGGAAATGAAATCATTTTTCATCTTATCGGCGGTTGCTATTTCAGTAGCCATTGTATTGATACTGTCTGCCAAATCGCCGATTTCGTCATTGTAATGTTTTTCTATTCTTACATCAAGATTGCCCTGTGCTATAAGTTTGGTAGCCTGATTAACTTCTTTAAGCGGATTAATTATTGTTCTTATAAAATAAAGATTAGACAGTATAATTATTGCAAGCACAAATATGAAAACGAGTGCAATAATCAAACACAGTGTTGCAATCTGCTCATCAACATGAGATATGCCTGCCATAATCCTTACGGCACCGACTTCTATACCGTCGCTGTTTCTAATAATTCTCGTGACAGCCATAACCTTTTGATGACCGTAAACTCTGCCGACAAACTTACCGCTGTCATCGTCTGATTTTTGTGCCTGAATATAATCGGGCATATTCTGCTTATCAACGGCAAAACCGTTAGAGGAAATAACAACATTACCGTCATTGTCGATTATCCAGGCAGTTGTGCTGTCCTTATTTGAATATGAATCAATAAAGAGTGCTGCGGCGGATTCAAGCGATTCGCCGTTATTAATACAATTTTCAAAATAATTTACGGTTGAATCTGAAACGGATGACAAAACGATTTTTTCGACCGAATTATAATAATAAGTTTTAATGGCTGCGGTACCTAAGATAAAAACAATGATAAACAGCAAAACAATCAAGCCTATTATCAGTATCAGCCATCTGCGGGTAATTCCCTCAACCTTTTTTGTCTTTAATTTTTGGATTAAAAGAGTATTAAAATCCTTCTTCATTATACAGAAAATATTCTCCGTTTACTGTTCTTTTGTAATCCACTTATAACCGAGTCCCCAAATAGTAACAAGTCTGTTTGGACTCGACGGATTGTCCTCTATCTTCATTCTGAGTCGTCTGATATTCACATCGACTATCTTTTCGTCACCGAAATAATTTGCGCCCCATACCTGCTTAAGAATATCGTTTCTTGATAAAGCGGCGTTGGGATTCTTAAAGAAATATTCGACAATTTGAAATTCAACCTGAGTCAGTTCAATCATTTCTCCGTTTTTAAGGAGCGTTCTGTTTCTGAGATTAAGTTCAAATTCATCATGAATAATACTGTCTGAGGAACTGTCTCCTTTTCTGAGTCCTCTTGTCATTTCTACTCTTCTGTAAACAGCGTCTACCCTTGCCATTAATTCGCTCGGTGAAAACGGCTTTGTGACATAATCATCTGCTCCAACAAGAAGTCCGGTTACTTTATCCATTTCCTGAGTCTTTGCACTCAGCATAATGATGCCCAAATCCGAGGACATATTCCGCAGTTCCTTGCACACGGTCAAACCGTCAACTTCAGGCATCATAATATCAAGAACGGCAACATCAAAACTCTGCTCATTCTCCTTGAACTTTTCGAGTGCAACAGCACCGTTTTCTGCCTGCTCAACAATATAACCCGAGCGTGTAAGATTAATAACTATAAACTCACGAATCGATTCTTCGTCTTCGGCAACAAGTACCTTCTTCATAAAATTAACCCGCCTTTCCGATTAACAAATCTTAATGAATTGCTTCAAATCATCCAAACTTACTTTTATATTTTCGTTATCCGATGTTTTGGCAAGATAGTAATATCCGTTTTCTTCGCAAACCACCGAATATGAGTCGAAACTTTTTTCGTCATAAACCGCTTTAAGCACCGGCTTTACTGAAAATGAAAATTGATTGTCAACAGAGGAATAAACAGAAAGTTCTCTCTCCTCTTTATCGTATTCAACCTTAATTTTTTCCAAATATTTATCGGGAATTACAACAGTATACCCATCATTCTTTACAAAGAGCGAATATGCTGTATGCACGAGCACGGTGTTTCTGTACGCTTTCCAGTCAAGAGAATATATATCTGTCGGAAATGCATCGTAATCCGCATCTGTCGGAATTTCCGGAGTACCGTCAGAATTAATGTCCATAGAATTAATGAGGCAGCTTCTTGACGTACCCGAAGTAGTACCGCTGGAATAGCTGTAAAACGGTGAAACAATAGACGAGTACATATTCGAATAATAAAGAACCTCAGTAAATTCCGTATTACCGCTGGAACTTATGGCATCGGCATAAACCCTTATACCCGATGAGGTTTTTTCCTGCGAAATATTATTATATGACAGCACACGGGAGTCAAGTCTTGTTTCGCCGATTAAAGAATAACCGCCGTCAATTCTGTATAATTCGGCTTTTGCACTGTTTTTTGTACCGGATAAAATTTCAAAAAGCAAAAGCTGATTTGTACCGTTGCCGACAAAATCACCGATTGAATAATTGTTGACTGTCTTAGCATCTCCGATTTTTTCAAACTGCGGCTTATCATCTAAATCGACCTCATATATCACAAAACTGTGACTTGTAGAATTTGAAATAGAATTCCAGCAGACTATAACTTCTACTTTAGAATCGTTATCTATATCGGAAAAGTCAAGTCTGTATGCACTCTCACCGTTTCCGTCAACCGAAGCGAGCACCTGCCACTTTTTTTCATTTTCTTTTTTCAGCAGAGCCATCTTTGCAACGCCGAGCGAATCCTTTGTTTCGTAAAAAGCAATGGCTTCGTTCTCGCCGTCACCGTCTAAATCATAAAAATTATAGGAAGTTATGTAATCTCCCGAAGTGGGGTTTTTAAGTGAATAACCGTTTCCGAGATAATTATCCATAGCCAGCTTGATATCTGCGTTATCGCCAAAGGGAGATATTGCCGAAATCAAATCATTAACCGATGAGGCAAGGCGAAACGAGCAGCCCGATAACAAAACCGCCACCAAAATGATACAAAGCAATGACTTAATGTATTTCATTCAGTTGCCTCCTGTAAACAATTAAATTAATTATAACAGAATAATATATTAAAATAAAGAGAAAAATTAAAAAAAGTTACAAATCATAACAAAAAAGCGTTCAATATTACATTGAACGCTCAAAATATTACAACTCATAAGGTGGATTGGAGCATTTTTAAAGACAAACGGTTAGAGGAGAAACAATGAAAAGAGAAACTTGTTACCGACTCCGTTGGGTATAGTGCAAGGTTGGAGAAGCCTTGTAGATGTCTTCCACCTTTGTTGTGTCTAAATATTACAACATAAAAATTAAAAATTCATTTATCCCAGATGAATAATTTTTTAATTCTTTTTGAACAAGTTATTCAATCGTTCCGCCACCTAGAACATATTCTCCGTCATAAAGGACCACAGCCTGACCCTTTGTTACGGCACGAACCGGAGAATCAAAGCACACTCTCACCTTATCCCTGTCGCAACAAGCCGTGCATGGTACCTCACGCATATTATATCTCGTTTTTGCCATACATTTTATTTTTTCATTAGGCTTTTCAATAATCCAATTAAAATTACCGGCTAGGAGTTCGCTTGAATTCAAATCATCATTAGAGCCGAGAACGACTCTGTTATTTTTCAAATCCTTATCGATAACATAAACGGGATGTCCCAGTGCTATATTAAGACCTTTTCTTTGACCGATAGTATAGCGGATTATTCCCGAATGCTTACCGAGCACATTTCCGTTTTTATCAACGTAGTCACCGTCGGGATATTTTTTGCCCGCATAGTTCTCGATAAACTTGGAATAATCTCCGTCGGGCACAAAGCAAATATCCTGGCTGTCCCTTTTTCTTGCATTTATAAATCCGTTTTCTTCGGCAACTTTTCTTATTTCGTCCTTAGAAAATTTGCCGAGCGGAAAGAGAGTATGGGCAAGTTGATACTGAGTAAGAGAGTAAAGAACGTAACTCTGGTCTTTAGTTATATCTTTACCCTTTTTGAGTAAATATCTGCCGTCTTTATACTCAATATCGGCATAATGACCCGTCACCACATAATCGTACTTAAGTTCCTGCATTCTAAGCATAAGTTTTTCAAATTTAAGATGACGATTACATTCTATACAAGGGTTCGGAGTTCCGCCCTGTTCATAGGTTTTGATGAAATTATCTATTACCTTTTTTTCGAATTCGTCCTTGAAATTAAAGACATAATAAGGCATACCGAGTTTTCGGGCAACAGCTCTTGCGTCCTCTATATCATCAAGAGAACAGCAAGTCTTTTCCCTGCTGATACCTATATCCTCATTATCGTAGAGTTTCATCGTTGCGCCGATGCACTCATATCCGTTTTGTTTCATAAAAAGAGCGGCGACGCTAGAATCAACACCGCCACTCATAGCAATTATAGCTTTTTTCATAATTAACCCAACTCAATCATCTTATCAATGCATCTCTTTGCACCGAGACGAACGTCCTCATCAAGTACGATTTCTTCGCCCGATATTCCCTTTACGCAGTTAAGCACATCAACGATAGTGGTGATTTTCATATTATGACAAATTAAGTCCTTTGAAAGAGGATAGAACATCTTATCGGGACAAGAAAGCTGTAAATGAGATACAATGCTGTTTTCCGTTCCGATAATAAATTCCTTTGCATCACTGTTCTTTGCATAGTTCATAATGCCTGTTGTCGAGCCGACATAATCAGCCATTTCCACAACTTCCTCAACGCATTCCGGATGAACCAAAAACAGTGCGTTCGGGTGCTCTGCCTTTGCCTTTTTAACATCTGATGCTGACATTCTGGCATGAGTCGGACAACCGCCCGAAAGAAGTTTGAACTCCTTATTCGGCATTTGCTTTGCTATGTACGAACCGAGATTTCTGTCGGGGATAAAAAGAATTTTATCACTGTCAATACTGTTGCAAATTTTAAGAGCGGAAGATGAAGTAACGCAAACATCGCAAACAGTTTTAAGTTCGCTCGTGGTATTAATATAAGCGACCACGGTATAATCCGGGTACTGCCTCTTAACTTGCTCAATTAATTCTTTATCCATCATTTCAGCCATAGGACAGCCCGCGTCCGGATTTGCAAGATAAACCGTTTTTTCAGGTGAAAGAATTTTTACGGTTTCAGCCATAAATCTTACGCCGCACATAATAACGGTCTTATTCTTTACCTTGGATGCCTCAACAGACAATGCAAAACTATCGCCTACGAAGTCAGCAATTTCCACAATATCCGGCGTCTGATAACAATGTGCAAGAATACAAATATCTTTATCTTTCTTTAGTTTTAATATTTCGTTTTGAATATCCTTTAATGCCATAACAAAAATCCTTTTGTGTGGTTATTAATCTGCTTCTGCTGCCCTTTTCTCTACATCTGTCTCTGCAAACATAGACGGGTCATAAGAAATGCCGTGTCTGTCATAATAATCCTTAACGGCAGCTTTTATTGCCTCTTCGGCAAGCACGGAACAGTGAATTTTAATCGGCGGTAAACCGTCAAGAGCCTCGACAACCGCCTTGTTTGTAAGTTTAATTGCCTCGCTGATAGGCTTACCCTTAATAAGGCAAGTAGCCATAGAACTGGAAGCAATGGCAGATGCACAACCGAAAGTGTTAAACTTAACATCAGTGATAATTTGATTTTCATCTACCTTAAGATAGATTTTCATAATATCGCCGCACTTTGCGTTTCCTACTTCGCCTACGCCGTCTGCGTCTTCTATTTTACCCACATTTCTGGGATTTGTAAAGTGGTCCATTACTTTTTCTGAATATAAAGCCATTATTCTACTACCTCTCCTTTTTGAATTTTCTCCCAAACCGGAGATATCGACCTAAGATATTTAACAACCTTATGGATTGAATTTATAATTACATCCGCTTCTTCCTCGGTGTTATACTCGCAAAGCGAAAGTCTTAAAGAGCCGTGTGCACTCTCAACGGGAACACCCATGGAAAGAAGTACGTGTGAAGGGTCGAGCGATCCGCTGGTGCAGGCAGAACCTGACGAAGCGCAAATGCCGTCTTGGTCAAGGAGAAGCAGAAGTCCCTCTCCCTCAATTCCTTCAAAACTGAAATTGATTGTTCCGGGAAGTCTGTGCTCACGGTCGCCGTTGAGTTTACACATTTCTATATCGCTCACGCCGTCAATAATTTTATCTCTGATTTTCGATACATACTTTGCATTTTTATCGAGATTAGCGCACGCATCCTCAAGAGCGGCAGCCATACCTACTATGGAAGTCATATTCTCGGTACCTGCCCTTTTGCCTCTTTCCTGTGCACCGCCGTTAATGAGGTTTTGAAGAAGAATACCTTTTCGACAATAAAGGAATCCGACTCCCTTAGGTCCGTGAAATTTGTGTCCCGAAACAGAAAGCATATCAACGCCGAGGTCTTTTACATCAACGGGAATATGACCGACTGCCTGAACTGCGTCCGTATGAAAAACGACATTATTTTCCTTACAAATCTCGCCGATTTCTTTAATAGGCTGAACGGTACCGACTTCGTTATTAGCAGTCATAATTGTAACTAAAGCAGTGTCCTCTCTTATTGCTTTTTTTACATCGTCAACCTTAACAATTCCGTTATTATAGACATCGAGAAGTTGAATTTCAAAGCCCTCTTTTTTTAACTTATCAAGGGTATGAAGAACTGCATGATGCTCAAATTTAGAAGAAATAATATGTTTTTTTCCTCTTTTTGCTCCGTTATATGCGGCTGTCAAAATAGCTTGATTATCCGCTTCGCTTCCGCCCGAAGTAAAGTAAATTTCGTTTGGATTTGCATTTATACATTTTGCAACTCTAGCTCTCGCATCATCGAGATGCTCCTTTGCGATTTGACCGATATGATGGAGGGATGACGGGTTACCGTAAATTTCCTGCATCATTGGCTTCATAGCCTCATAAGCCACATCGGAAAGCCTTGTAGTTGCGGCATTATCAACATAAATTGTTTTCATAATAAGCCCTGCCTTATATATTCCTATTAACTTAATAGGTTTTTCAACAGATAATATATACTTAATTTCCTACTTTGTCAATAGGAAATTAATATCAAATTTAATATATTATTTTCCGTAAAATAGTTAATATACCCAAAAATAAAGCCCGAAAGTTATTCGGGCAATGTTTATTTGCTATATAAAACGTGAGAAAATTGAATGCCGTCTGCATCATAAGTTGCAATTACATTTCTTTTGTAGAGCGACTTATCAAAATGCGGAAAATAAACAGCGGCATTCTTATCCTCTGCATCAATCTCGGTAAGGTAGATTTTGTCGGCATCGGATATAAATTTGTCATATATTTTTCCGCCGCCGATTATAAAAATTTCTTCATTTTCGGCAAAGCTATATACATCATTAATATCGGTAATTACTTCAGCACCGTCGGCGTTATAATTTTCGTCGGAAGTTATAACAATATTCCGTCTGTTCGGCAAAGCCTTAGGAAGAGACTCAAAAGTTTTTCTGCCCATAACAACAGTATGTCCCGTTGTTGTTTGCTTAAAAAATCTCATATCTTCCTTAAAATGCCAAATAAGGTCATTGTTTTTTCCCAGTTCAAAATTCTTGCCGACAGCGGCAATAATTGAAATGCTCATCGTTACTCCTTAATGTTACTGAGATATGGGAAATGCGATTTTTCCCATATGCTTATAATTTATCAATTTTACATCTTTACAGTCTCTTGAATTATCAAATTCAAAGAAGTCCTTTACTTCGGGATTGAGCCAAAGTTCAGGAGCGGGCAAATCGCCCTGTTCGTCAAATCTTTTTATTTGTTCTTTAATTCCGTCAATCTGATTTACATAAATATGTGCGTCTTTAATCGACCAGTCAACAGTTCCGCTCTTTAGACCGCAAGATTGTGCAAGCATACGATTAAGAAGTGCATATTGGGTAACATTAAACGGAAGACCGAGAGGAACGTCACAGCTTCTTTGATGAACCCAACAGTTAAGTTTGCCGTCTGTTACATCCCATTCGCTCGACCATACGCAACTCGGCAAAACTGCCGTATCAAGATAATCATTCTGCCATAGAGTCATTATCATTCTTCTGTCCTCGGGATGATTTTTAATCTTATCAATAAGATTTTGAGTCATCTGAAATTTATTAACAATGTAACCGTAAGCAGTACCAATAGTATGTGCATATTCTTTGCCGAAAAATTTATGAACACTCTGCTTTGTCAAAACTCCGTTCTCATCGGGAAGCATCTGAGTAGCGTTCCAATAACCCTCCTCATCAATTTCCCATTCATTCCAAATCTTAACATCTCGTTTTTGCAGCCAACGAACATCATTCGACTGAGCCTGATAAATCCACAGCATTTCAAGTGCCGCCTGCCTGATGAACACCTGCTTAGTTGTAAGAATCGGAAATTCTTTTTCCAAATCAAAACGGAAATGCCAAGCAGGCACCTTTACGCTGTCGACACCCGTTCTGTTAACCACTCTGCGACCGTCGGCGATTATAGTTTTGCAGAGTTCAATATAATCCTTATCCCACTGTGACATAACTGCACCTCATAACAAAATTTACTACACAATTCTACCATAAACGCAGAACAAAGTAAACATAATAAAATAAAAAATCCGTTCATAAGAACGGAAAAATTTACAAAAAAACAATTACCCTTTTATTTTCATAACATAAACAATGCACAAAATCATTTCTGTCATAAATTCACGATACAACATTTTTAATAAAAAAATGCCTCAAACACAGTGTTTAAGGCGTTATAATGGTGACCCATCGGGGATTCGAACCCCGGACACCTTGATTAAAAGTCAAGTGCTCTACCGCCTGAGCTAATGGATCAAATATACAATAAGACTGGCTGGGGAGGCGGGATTTGAACCCACGCATGACGGAGTCAAAGTCCGTTGCCTTACCGCTTGGCTACTCCCCATCAAAAAAATGGGGTGGGATATCAGAGTCGAACTGATGACCTCCAGTGCCACAAACTGGCGCCCTAACCAACTAGGCCAATCCCACCATATTAATTGTGACAAAGAATAGTGGCGCGCTGTGGGGGACTCGAACCTCCGGCCTACTGCTTAGAAGGCAGTTGCTCTATCCAGCTGAGCTAACAGCGCAAATTTTGTGGAGCGGGTGATGGGAATCGAACCCACGCGACCAGCTTGGAAGGCTGGGATTCTACCATTGAACTACACCCGCATGTCACAACGCACATTATTATATCTAATGTGCGTTGAAATGTCAATACTTTTTTTAATTTATTTTAATTTGTATTTCATTTTTTGCACTTACAGATATAGTTTTTATATCAATATCCTGATTGAAAACTATACTGTTTGCAAGTTTTTCCTCTATTTCACGGCGAACGGCATCACGCAGTCCTCTTGCATTTTTCTTTGAGCCATAGGCTTTTTTTGCAAGGAACACCGGAACGCTGTCGTCATAAACAAAGTCAATTCCCTTATCCTTAAGACCCGGAACGAGTTCGTCAAGCATAATCCTTGCAATCTTTTCAAAATTGTCAAAGGTGAGATTATTGAAAATAATTATCTCATCTACCCTGCCGAGAAACTCGGGTCTTAAAAATCTTTCGAGCGCTTTCATTGTAACCTCTTGGGTAATATCGTTGCTTGATTTAGCAAATCCCATAGTGTTTTGGTCGGTCGAACCTGCATTGGAGGTCATAATGATAACGGTATTTTCAAAATTTACGGTTCTTCCCTGAGCGTCGGTAATTCTGCCCTCATCAAGAATTTGAAGCAAGATATTAAGAACATCCTTATGCGCCTTTTCTATCTCGTCAAACAGGATAACGCTGTACGGTTTTCTTCTCACTTTTTCGGTAAGCTGACCTGCATCATCATATCCTACATAACCCGGAGGCGAACCGATAATTCTCGACACGCTGAATTTCTCCATAAATTCGCTCATATCAAGTCTGATAAGATTATCCGGTGAGTCGAACAAAGCGTTTGCAAGTTGCTTTACGAGTTCGGTTTTTCCGACTCCGGTGGGTCCTACGAAAATAAAGGACTGCGGTCTCTTTTTTGCGCTGATTTGAATTCTGCCACGGCGTACCGCATTGGCTACCTTTTCAATAGCCTCATCTTGACCGATAATATGTGTTTTAAGTTCCGCATCTAGAGAGGCGAGTTTTTTAATATCGCCCTGTTCCACCTTAGATGCAGGAATTCCCGTCCAAAGTGAAATAACCTTTGCAAGGTCAGACTCAAGTACCTGATTATCCTTTGCTTTTTCCTCAAGTTCCGGTAGTTGATTATCGATATTAATCAGTTCGGATTTAAGATTTGAAATTAATTCATAATCTATCTCCTCGTCCTCCTCCGGCTCTGAAAGGGTCTGTATGCGGTCTGTAAGAGACTTTTTCTTTTCAAGCAGGATTTGATATTTACTGATAGCCGGATTACGCAAATTGGCGCAAGTACAGGACTCATCAAGTAAATCAATAGCTTTGTCGGGAAGATAACGGTCGGTAACGAATCTTTCACTCATAGTAACGGCTTTATAAACCAAAGTGTCATTAATCGAGACCTTATGATAATCTTCATAATAACCTTTAATACCGAGGAGCATTCTGTAAGCGTCATCAATAGACGGCTCCTCGACCTTAATGGGCTGAAATCTCCTTTCAAGTGCGGCATCCTTTTCGATATACTTACGATATTCATTAAAAGTAGTTGCACCTATAACCTGAATTTCACCTCTTGAAAGTGCGGGTTTAAGAATGTTTGCAGCATTCATTGTTCCCTCGCTGTCGCCTGTACCGACAAGATTATGAACCTCATCTATAAAGAGAATAATATTTCCCTCGTGTTTAACTTCGTCCACGAGACCTTTGATTCTGCCTTCAAACTGACCTCTGAACTGAGTTCCGGCAACAAGTGCTGTTAAATCGAGAAGATAGATTTCTTTATCGGCAAGTCTTGCTGGTACTTCACCCTTTGCAATTTTAATTGCAAGCCCCTCTGCGATGGCGGTTTTACCTACGCCCGGTTCACCGATAAGACAGGGGTTATTTTTTGTCCTGCGGCAAAGGATTTGAACCGCACGTTCAATCTCACTTTCTCTGCCGATAATCTTATCTATTTCACCATTTTTAGCCTTAGCCGTGAGGTTATTACAGTAGTTATTTAAGAACTTTCTGTTGTCCTCGTTTTGCCTGCTTTTACGATTTTTCTTTTTGCCCTTAGCGTTCTTGCCGGGCTTTGTGTCGGAGGTTTCATTAAGTCCGCCGAAAAGTTCGGACAACGGCATCGTCTGTGCTCCGTCGGCATTATCGGGATTAAACATTGCGCCGAGATCTCCGAAATCGAAGTCATCCATATTTTCCATGAACTGACCCATCTGCTCGGTTGCAGCCTCAAGTTCATCCTCGCTTATTCCCATTTTTTCCATAAGTCCCTTAATGGGTCCCATGTCGACATTAAGTTCCTTGGCGCACTGATAACAGAGCCCCTCGGGTTTCATAACGCCGTCCTCCATTTTCTGAATAAATACTATTGCGGGTCTTTCGCCGCAACGAGTACACATAGGTTGTTTCATTAATTAAATACTCCTATATAGAAAATTTTATAAATTTACTTTTTGTTTTTCTTTTCCTTAATTTGTCTTAAAAAGCCCGGTGCATAACCAAAGAGCGAAACAAATGCAAGTATTGCGGAAATAACCACCATAACATAAATAACGGGCATAGGCAGAGCCTTAATGAACCACACGCCGACAAGGGCACCGCTCGGACCTATTGCTATTATGGTAATCATAAATGTGTAGAATACAACAGTTGCAACCTTGCCCCATACCTCAGCCGCTACGGGTCTCATACCGAGCGACAGAAGAATCGCACCGGCAATAACCATAACCAACTCTTTGAAAATAAAGAGGAAAAGCAAATATTTAAGCGGTCCGTCAAACGACCAAAACTTAACAATCAAAATAACAACTATGGCAATCTGTGAAAGTTTATCGGCAATGGGGTCAAGAATTTTGCCGAGATTTGATACCATATTATATTTTCTTGCTATTTTTCCGTCAAACACATCGGTAAGTGCCGCAACAATCATAACTATAAATGCGGCTATGTAACTTTCCTTAACAAACAAAACGGAAAAAACCGGTATGAGTGCAATCCTGACAAAGCACATCCAGTTAGGAATAGTATTCCAATTAGTAAATAAATCCTTCACATTTTCATTAAACTTGCTCATAAAATCCCCTCCGTGATTAAATTAAACGGATTAACATCCAATAAGTAATTATATAAACTGCTGTTAAGTGCAGTAGATACAAAAGCATTGTCCCTAAAGCTGTCAATTTGTGATATTGCGCCGACTGCCGAAACAAAAATGAAAACAATCAGAGTGCCCTTTACAAAGCCGAACAAACCGCCGAATATTCTGTCAATCGTTTTAAGATTACTCTTATGTCGGCTTTCACTCCGTTTTTTGTTATTATGTTTTCTTATAGCGTGTATAGTAAGTCCGGTTAATCCGAAAAATACAACAAATGTAAGCACAAACAGCAGAGCCTTTACGATAATAAGAGCAATCGGCTGAAATACATTTTCAGCTATTATCGAGGCTATATCATCGCCCGAAGAAAAAGAGAGGGACGATATGTCAATGCCTTTTTTAATAAAAGACGGCAGAGAATTCACCGTTGTATTTAAGTTAGCAAGAATTTCATCTATATTGGCAGATGTCACAACCTGAGTGCTGAGTTTATTTACAATTCTTTCTTTAACGAACGAGTTGTAAAACATTTCGTAATATCCGTTAGCAACAAACATACACAGGAACAAGCCGACGCTGTATCTTATTAAATTAACAAGGGTAATAAGTATTCCCTTAGCATAACCGACGAAAAACGTCAGTAGCAATATGCCGACTATGATAACATCAACATAGTTAAGCGTATAATTAAATATTGTCATAATACATATCCCTTCTTCTACATAACATCAATGTATTGTCCGTATTGAATATATATTTTTGAGCCGAGAGAATGAACGCTGTTTATCGAACTGTCGCACTTATATGTTTTTTTGCTTTCAAATTTAGAAAGCGAATAAGTACTTACTCCGTCCGGGAACAAAACGGTAACATTATTTCCCGATGAGCTGAGATATTTAACGGTATTACCTAGAGTTGTTTTACATTTAACCGAACCGTTTGATTTAATATAAGCCAGATTAGACTCGGAAGAATTGGAATAATCTCTGTAATTGACTATAAGTTCATTTTTTGCGGTATAGCAATAATTTACCGTACTTACAGTTCCCTTTTCAAAAACATTAACAAATTTCTTTTGAGATGATACAATGCTCAAAAAGTCATCGCCTATAATATATGCGTCATTTGAGTCGGAGTATGTTACATCAAGAATATTTGAGGATTGAAACTCGGCTGTGGCGGTATCTTCGCTGTCACCGACATTAATCGTATGAACGGTAGAGGTTATAACTGCGTCGGTTGATGAAACGGTGACATATGTGCACTTTGTTCCCGACGAATTAACAGCGATTCTTGTAATATATCCACCCTTAATCGGGAGAGTCATCTTTTTTCTCTCAGTCTTTGTAATCACGGTAAGTTCGCAATCTGCATCATCGGAAAATGAAGCGTAAGCTACCGTACCGTTTGGGGCAAGCGAAGCACAGATGATATTTCTGTCAACTGTTTTTTCGTATAATTGCTTAGAAGTTGTATCAAGTCTCAATCGAGTTGATCCACGGTCATAAATACAAATATAATTGCCCGATGAAAGCATTACGGGATTAGTATAACCGTGTTCAAAAGAATATGTTTTTTTAGCGTTTGTGGGATTGAAAACGGTTAGAGACGAGTCGCTGAGAACAGCAAGTTTATCATTTACGACTGCGACATCGGTATTGCCAGAAATATTGAGAGAGTAAGGATATACATCTTCGGATACAGATGAAACTGCTGTATTGGCACTTATTTTATTTTTTACATCTGCAAAATCAATCTCACAGATTTTCATAATTGCAATGGTGAGAACGATTACACCGAGTACAGACCAAATGATTATTTTAGTTTTTTTATCTTTTTGTCTTTTCTTTTCTCTGAGTTTATTTGCTCTTTCGTTAGTAGGCATTTTTTCTCCTAATACACAATTTTATTCAAATAAAGTCCCTGCGGCGGAGCAGTTCTGCCTGCTCTTTTTCTGTCCTTTGAGTCAATTACGGACTTAAGTTCATTTTCTTTAATCTTGCCCTGAGAAACAAACAGGAGAGTTCCGACCATAATGCGAACCATATTATACAGAAAGCCGTCGCCCGATACCTTAAAGAAAACCAAGTCGCCCTCACGCCAAACATCAAAGGAATATATTTCACGAACGGTATCCTCAACATCGGATTTAGACGAGCAAAATCCCGAATAATCGTATTTTCCGACATATGCTTTTGCTTCTCTGTCGAGATATTTTTCATCTAAATCATATCTGTACCAATACGCATATCTGTCATAGAAAGGATTTCTGTATTTTCCGTTAAAAATAACATACAAATACTCCTTGCTCTTACAATTATATCTCGGGTGAAAATCCTGCGGTACTTCGGTACAATCAAAGACGGCAATATCATTCGGAAGATATGTATTAAGCGCAAGTATGACGCCTTCATTTGATATATTCATATCGGTATCGAGGCACAGGCAATACATATTTGCATGCACACCGCTGTCGGTTCTGCTGCACCCGATTACATCAAGTCGTTTTTGAAACACTTTTTCAACTGCATTTTGGAAAACTTCCTGAACCGTCAAGGCGTTATCCTGAACCTGATATCCGTGGTATGCCGTTCCGTCATATTTAATTTTTATAAGCAGTCTTTTCATATAACTCTTGCTGTAAAAATTCTTAGAAGTATTATTCCGACAAAATATAGAATCGTAAGCACCAAAGCCAAATTATCGCTTGCGTTCATATGCATTACTTTCATCTTTGTTCTTCCGTTTCCGCCACGGTAGCATCTGCATTCCATAGCGTATTCAAGTTCGTTTGCACGCCTGAAAGAAGAAACAAAAAGCGGTATCATAATAGGCACTATTGCCTTTATTCGATTGAGCACGCTTCCGCTTTCCAAATCGGCGCCCCTGCTCTTTTGAGCGGACATAATTTTATCCACTTCTTCAACAAGAGTGGGAATAAATCTGAGTGCAATAGTCATTGTCATAGCGAGAGACTGAACATCAACTTTAAGATAAGTCAGCGGCTTGAGCAGCGACTCAATCGCATCTGTAAGTGATGTGGGTGTAGTCGTATATGTCAGCATCAAACCGAAAACTACGAGAACTATAATTCTCAATCCCATAAATATTGCGTTATGAATACCCTGTTCTGTGATTTTAAAAAAGCCGAGTTTAACGAGCGGTTCACCCGTACCGTAAAAAAGGTTAATAACGGTAGTGAATATTACGATAACGATTATAGGCTTAATGCCTTTCAATATAACCTTCGGCTTAATTTTTGAGGCAAAGCAGATACCAAATGCAAGTGCTATACAAATTCCGAGCGAAATATAGTTTCTGCAAAGAAATATTGAAATCATAAGCAAAAGCGATATAACTATCTTTGCTCTGGGGTCAAGTTTATGAATAGGCGAATCACCGGGAAGGTACTGCCCGATTGTTATATCAGAAAGCATATGAACTCTCCCCCTCTGACTTTAATCTTTTAATTTCTTTTACGGCTTGGTCAACTGTATAAACGCCGGTATTACAATCTACGCCCATAGCATTAAGTTTTAGGAACACTTCGGTAACCTCGGGAATATTCAGTCCCATTTCTTTAAGTTCGGCACCTCTTGAAAACACCTCGTCAACAGCACCGAACATAGCGACCTCTCCGTTCTTAAAGACCATTACTCTGTCGGCTATATTTGCCACATCTTCCATAGAGTGAGAAACAAACAAAACGGTGTTTCCCATCTTCTTTTGATAATTTTTTACAAGGTTCAAAATCACCTGTCTGCCCTTTGGGTCGAGACCGGCACAAGGCTCGTCAAGAACTAAAACTTGCGGTTTCATTGCTATAATAGAAGCGATGGCAACACGCCTCTTCTGTCCGCCCGACATATCAAACGGCGACGCATCTTTGAGTTTCCTGTCAAGACCGACTATATTCATACTTTCAAAAACCCTGCTTTGAATTTCGTCGGTGTCAAGTCCCATTTGCTTAGGACCGAATGCGATTTCATCAAACACCGTATCCTCAAAAATCTGATATTCGGGATACTGAAAGCAAAGACCGACCGCAAACTTAACTTTTCTTAAATCTGCTTTATTTTCCTTTTTCCAAATATCCTCACCGTTAACACAAACAATGCCGTCTGTGGGCTTTATAAGGCCGTTTAGGTGCTGAATAAAGGTGGATTTACCCGAGCCTGTATGACCGATAATTCCGATTATTTCATTAGTCTCTGCGCTGAAATTAACATCTTTTATCGCACACGCCTCAAAAGGAGTTCCTATGCTGTATACAAATTTTAAGTTTTTGGTTTCAAGTACAGCCATTTTATGAGTTATCTTTCTGTAAATATTTATATAGCACGTCGGCGCATTGGTCGAAATTCAGCACCGTTTTTTCGCTGCTTATACCGAGTCTTGAAACAAGTTCGGTGGACTGCGGAACTTCGAGACTAAGCGACTTAATCTTATTCGTATCCGAAAAAACCTGTTCGGGAGTACCGTCAAGTTTAATTTTGCCGTCATCCATAACAACAACTCTGTCAGCCTTAACAGCCTCGTCCATATAATGCGTAATCAAAACTATGGTGATACCCTCTTCACGGTTTAGTTTCATCACGGTGTCAATTACTTCTTTTCTTCCGCTTGGGTCAAGCATTGCCGTAGGCTCGTCAAGCACGATACACTTAGGTTTCATGGCGATAATGCCGGCAACGGCAACTCTTTGCTTTTGACCTCCTGAAAGTTTTGACGGTGTACGCAGGCGATATTCGTACATACCGACCGTTTTCAGTGCTTCATCAACTCTTTTTCGACATTCGTCAGAGGGTATTCCGATATTTTCTACTCCGAAAGCGACATCTTCCTCAACGATTGAGGAGACTATCTGATTGTCGGGATTTTGAAAAACCATACCGACGGTTTTTCTTATATCGTAAATTGTGTCGTCGTCCCGTGCGAGTATAGAATCAACGGTAACCGTACCCTCATCGGCAAACAAAATTCCGTTTGTCAACTTAGCAACGGTGGACTTACCCGAGCCGTTATGCCCGAGAATGGCAACAAAACTGCCCTCTTCTATCGAGAAATTAAAATTCTCAAGCACCTTTTCGGTTTTCGGATTACCGTTTTCGTCCTCTGTTTCGTACGAGAACGACACATTGTCAAATTTAATTAAATCCATACTATTCCTGCGTCCAAATTGCGGTAGTGCCACACGGCAGAACCCCGCCGTTTGATGTTACGGGAAGTCCGATTTCATCAGCTTGTGTGCTGCCGCCGTGCTTTGATGTAATCACATCGTCAATTATGTATTTCATAACGGAAGCGGAAAGTCCCGTTGTGTAAGAATTAAGAATAACGGCAAGCGGATTATCGGAAAGAACCTTTTCAACTTCAATCATAAAGTCGTAAATGCAGTCCTCCAAACGCCAAATTTCGCCTTTTGGTCCTCTGCCGTATGAGGGTGGATCAAGGATGATAATATCGTATTTATTTCCCCGTCTTTCCTCTCTTTTAACGAACTTAAGGCAATCGTCAACAATCCATCTTACATCACCGTCGGCAACACCCGAAGCCGAGGCATTTTCCTTAGCCCAATTAGTCATACCTTTAGAGGCATCAACATGAACAACAGACGCTCCCTCTTTAAGGCAAGCAACGGTCGCCGCACCTGTGTAAGCAAAAAGATTGAGCACTTTTACATTTTCTCTACCCGAAGTTTTAATAAGACTTCTTACATAGTCCCAGTTAACAGCCTGTTCTGGAAAAAGTCCGGTATGCTTAAAGCCCATGGTTTTAATGTTAAAGGTCAAATCCTTATATCTGACCTGCCAGGCGGCAGGCACCTTAGAATACATTTGCCACTGACCTCCGCCGGTTTTTGACCTTACATATCTTGCGTTTGGCTGAAACCAAAGGCGGTTTGTTCTTTCGCTTTTCCAAATAACCTGCGGATCGGGACGAACAAGAATTTCTCTAGTCCATCTCTCGAGCTTTTCGCCCGATGAGCAGTCTATAAGTTCGTAATCTTTCCAATCGGTTGAATATCTCATTATGATAATCTTTCCTTAACCACTTCGGCAATCTCTTCGCCGAGTCTCTTTATATGATTTATGTCCTTGCCCTCAAGCATAACACGAACGAGTGGTTCCGTTCCGCTGACTCTTACAAGAACTCTGCCGTCACCCATAAGTTCCATTTCCGCTTTTTGGGTTGCGGCAATTATATATTCGTCATTATTATATTTCTGTTTACCCTCGGGAGAAACTTTTACATTAATCAATACCTGAGGATATACAGTCATAACCGAAGCAAGTTCGGACAGTTTCTTTTTGCTGTTAACTACTGTTTCGACGAGCTTTACGCCCGAAAGTTCACCGTCACCCGTGGTGGCGTAATCAAGAAAAATAACATGACCCGACTGCTCGCCGCCGATATTATATCCGTCTCTGAGCATTTTTTCAAGAACATATCTGTCGCCCACAGCCGTCTTGGCACAATTTATGCCGTTTTCTTCGCAAAACTTAAAGAAGCCCATATTACTCATAACGGTAACGACTGCCGTATTTTTCTTCAGCGTACCGTCCTGCTTCATCTTCTTAGCACAGATTGCAATTACTTTATCACCGTCAACGAGTTCTCCGTTTTCGTCAACAGCAAGCATTCTGTCTGCATCTCCGTCAAATGCAAGACCTAAGTCAAGACCTGCATCCTTAACGAAACTCATAAGTTCCTCGGGATGAGTGGAGCCGCAATTAAGATTAATATTTGTTCCGTCGGGGGTATCGGAGAGCATAATGCATTTTGCGCCGAGTCTGGTAAATATTTCTTTAGCACAAACCGAAGCTGAGCCGTTTGCACAATCAAGAGCGATTTTAAGCCCGTCAAATCTTGCGTCGGTAACCGAAACAACATGGTCAATATAATCATTCACAGCAGTTTTGCAGAAAAGTCTGTTGCCAACCTCGCCGCCGATTTTAGCTTCGATTTCTTCGCTGTTATCGAGAATAATGGATTCAATTTCATCCTCAATGGAATCGTCAAGTTTATATCCCGTTTTTTGGAAAATTTTAATTCCGTTATATTCGCAAGGGTTATGCGATGCGGAAATCATAATACCTGCCTCACACTGATAATGACCAACCAAATAAGCGACCGCCGGAGTAGGCACTACGCCGATTGAAAGCACATTACAACCAACGCTGCAAAGACCTGCCGTCAAAGCCGCCTCAAGCATGTCTCCGCTTGCTCTTGTATCCTTGCCAATAAGAACGGTAGGTTTCTCGCTTTTTGCTTCTTTAAGAAGTACTGCGGCAGCCGCAGAGCCTATTTTCATAGCAAGTTCGTTAGTTAAATCTTTATTTGCAATGCCTCGTACACCGTCTGTTCCGAATAATCTACCCATATCAAATCTCCTAGAATATTATAAATCAAAAGTTTGTTGTCCGTTTATATCATCGTTACTGTTTGGTTTAATTCCCATATGTTCATAGCCTGCGGGAGTGACAACTCTGCCCCTCGGTGTTCTTGCCAAAAAGCCTATTTGCATAAGATAAGGCTCATACACATCCTCGATGGTAACGGACTCTTCACCGACGGCAGCCGAAATTGTTTCAAGTCCCACGGGGCCACCGTTATAATTTTTTATCATAGTCATAAGAAGTCGCCTGTCAATGGCATCAAGACCGAGTTCGTCTATTTCCATACCCTTCAGTGCCGTCTTTGCCGCTTCATCGGTGATAACGCCGTCATACTTAACTTCGGCAAAATCACGGCTTCTCTTAAGCAATCTGTTTGCTATTCTCGGCGTTCCTCTTGAACGTGAGGCAATCTGTAATGCGCCCTCGTCATCAATCGGTATATTGAGTATTTTAGACGAACGATGCACTATTTTTGCAAGTTCGTCCTTATTATACATTTCAAGGCGGAGAATAACTCCGAAACGGTCACGAAGAGGGGCGGAAAGTTGTCCCGCACGGGTCGTTGCACCGATAAGAGTAAATTTCGGCAGACTGAGTTGGTAACTTCTTGCACTTGGTCCCTTGCCGATAATTATATCGATTTTTCCGTCCTCCATGGCAGGATAAAGAATTTCCTCAACCGTTCTGTTAAGGCGGTGAATTTCGTCTATAAACAGGACGTCGCCCTGTTCCAAGTTAGACAAAATGGCTACCAAATCGCCCTGCTTTTCTATTGCCGGTCCGGAAGTCACTCTTATATTAACGCCCATTTCATTTGCAACTATACCTGCCAGGGTTGTTTTTCCGAGTCCCGGAGGTCCGTAAAGCAGTACATGGTCGAGCGGCTCACCCCTGAGTTTTGCGGCTTTGATATAAACGGAAAGGTTTTCCTTTGCCTTTTCCTGTCCTATATAATCCGTAAGTTGTTTTGGCCTTAATGAATTTTCTATATCTTCGTCGGCAAGAGTATATTCCGGTGCCGACATTCTGTTTTCAAAATCATATTCAAATTCGTTTTCTATCATTTCATCACCACATTACAAATTAGACGAAAGAAGTTTAAGTCCTTTTCTTATCATTTCATCAACGCTTAGTCCCGGTTGCATTGAACCGACTGCCACCGAAGCATCTGTCTGATTAAATCCGAGAGAAACCAAAACCTCGACAGCCTCCGCCGTTGCCGAGCCGGGAGCATTCGCCTGTGCGGCATTTACTGCGGCAGTGCCCTGAACAGCACCTGCGACTCCTGCCATCTTATCTTTAAGCTCGAGAACAATTCTCTCTGCCGTTTTCTTTCCTATTCCCTGTGCCGTCTGAATAGATTTAACATCGCCGCAGGAAACCGCCAGTGAAAGTTTATCAGTGGTAAGAGCGGAAAGAACCGACATTGCCGCCTTAGGTCCCACTCCGTTTACGGAAATGAGTAACTTAAAAGCGTCAAGTTCATTTTGAGATAAAAAGCCGTATAAATCGATTGCGTCTTCTTTAACGCTCATATATGTGAGCAGTGTAACCTCTGTGCCCACGGAAGAAAGTTGAGTAATCGTAGAGGTACTTGCAAAGCATTTCATGCCCACTCCGCCGCATTCTACAACGACGAATGACGGTTCAACATATGTCAAAATCCCTTTAACAGAATAAATCATAAATTATCAAATATCCTTTTTCAGTAAATTATTAAGTTTGCCGATAGCCGAACCGCTGCAATGTGCATGGCAGATAGCCATCGCAAGTGCATCCGCCGTATCATCGGGTTTCGGAACCTCGGGCAAATTCAAAATACTTCTGGTCATTTCCATAACCTGTTTTTTTTCGGCTCTGCCGTAGCCCGTAACAGACTGTTTAACCTGAAGCGGAGTATATTCAAAAATATTCTTATTATTCATCTGAGCAGCGAGCGTAATCACGCCCCTTGCCTGAGCAACATCAATAACGGTCTTTTGGTTAGAATTATAAAACAGTTTTTCCATGCTCATAACTTCAGGCTTATACTTAGTGAAAAGATAGCACATATCATTATAAATAATCTGCAATCTCTCCGGAAACGGAGTCTGTGCTTCGGTGGTAATTGCACCGTAACCGAGCACTTTGAAGCGAGAATGCGAATATTCAATTACTCCCCAACCGACAATGGCATAGCCGGGGTCAATACCCAAAACAACCATAGCACACACTAACCCAATATATTTTTGTTGATTATATCATAAATAAGTACAAGTTGCAATATATTATATATTATAATTAAAAATTTATTAAAAAAAGAGGAACGGTGTTCTCCGTTCCTCAAATTATCATAATTCGTTTTATATCAAACGATACCCTGAGCCATCATAGCGTCTGCAACTTTCTCGAAACCTGCGATATTTGCACCTGCAACATAGTCGCCGTCAAGGTCATACTTCTTAGCCGCATTATCAATGTTATGATAAATATTTACCATAATATCCTTGAGCTTTGCGTCAACCTTTTCAAATGTCCAGCTGATTCTCTCGCTGTTCTGGCTCATCTCAAGAGCCGAAGTAGCAACGCCGCCTGCGTTTGCAGCCTTACCCGGAGCAAACATAACACCATGACTTTGAAGATACTTTGTTGCATCAAGAGTTGTAGGCATATTAGCACCCTCTGCAACTGCTATACAGCCGTTTTCAACAAGAAGTTTAGCATCGTCAAGAGTTAATTCGTTTTGGGTAGCACAAGGAAGAGCAACATCGCACTTAATCTGCCATACTCCTCTGCCCTCATGATATTCTGCCGAAGGTCTTGCCTTTGCGTATTCAGTAAGTCTTGCTCTCTTTACTTCCTTAATTTCTTTAAGAAGTTTTACATCAATGCCGTCCTTATCGTAAATCCAACCTGTAGAATCGGAAACGGTAACAACATTTGCACCGAGCATTTCTGCCTTTTCTACCGCATAAATAGCAACATTACCGGAACCCGATACACAAACAGTCTTGCCCTTAATATCGGAATTATTACACTTGAGCATTTCTTCTGTAAAGTAAAGAAGTCCGTAACCTGTTGCCTCGGTTCTTGCAAGAGAGCCACCGTAAGACAGGCCTTTACCGGTAAGTACGCCCTCATAAGTGCCGCATATTCTCTTATACTGACCGAACATATAGCCGATTTCTCTTGCACCTGTACCGATATCGCCTGCAGGAACGTCTGTATCGGCGCCGATTACCTTACAAAGTTCTGTCATAAAACTCTGGCAGAACATCATAATTTCTCTGTCGCTCTTTCCCTTAGGGTCAAAGTCAGATCCGCCCTTACCGCCGCCGATAGGAAGACCTGTCAATGAATTTTTGAAAATCTGCTCAAAGCCGAGGAACTTTACGATGCCGAGATTAACGCTCGGGTGAAGTCTTAGTCCGCCCTTATAAGGACCAATAGCAGAGTTAAACTGAACACGGTAGCCACGGTTTACGTGTACCTGACCGTTATCGTCAATCCAAGGAACTCTGAATCTGAGAATTCTTTCAGGCTCAATGAGTCTTTCAAGAAGTGCAACTCTGCGATACTTTTCCTCATTCTTATCAATAACGGGACGAAGCGAATTAAGAACTTCGTTAACCGCCTGAATAAACTCCGGCTCATAATAGTCTTTTTTTTGCAGATAAGCTAAAATTTCGTCTACATATGCCATTTTCATTACCCTCTCATTTTATTATAGATTTTTGTTATAGAGTACTTTAACCGAATAAAGCCATTAATATAGTAGCACACTGTAAATAGTTTGTCACCGTTTTTATATAATTTCTATAAAATTATTTACATTTCTTAATTAATATGTTACTCTAATTGTATATGTTGCACAAAGGAGCATAAATGAAAATTATCTTAATTGTTTTTAGTATATTGATTATTTTATTATATTCCCTCCCGCTGATAAGAGCAAAAATAAATATCGGAAACATTTTCGGAATAATGACAGGAATTTTACTGTTATTATTTGGAATATTTTTCGATAATATTAAAACGCTGTGCGAAACTAAATCATACCGAATTTTATTTTTTGCATTCGGCGTTTTGGCAATAATTTTTTACACGGCATTTTTTATTACTCTTTTGAAAATAATAATTTGCGAAAAATGCACAAAACCGAAAGGAAAAACCGTGACCGTACTCGGATGCAGAGTAAAGGGCACGGTTCCTACAAGAGCGTTAATGTCAAGATGCAAAGCGACATTTGATTACCTTACCGAAAACAAAAATTCAGTTGCCGTACTCTCCGGCGGTCAAGGTGCGGACGAGGACATCAGCGAAGCAGAATGTATGTACCGTATTTTAACCGAAAAAGGAATTGACAAAACTCGTCTTTATATTGAGAACGCCTCGACCTCAACGGAGGAAAACCTCAAATTCTCCTCTGATGTAATCGATAAAAATAATTTATCAAAAGAAATCGTAATTTGCACTTCCGAATACCACATATACAGAGCACTGATAATTGCAAAAAAAGCAGGCATTAATGCAACCGGACTGCCTGCACATTCAATGCGTATATTGCGTATTCCGGCTTTTACAAGAGAGGTATTTGGAGTATGGTATCTAACCCTTAAAAATCTAACCTAAAGATAAAACGAGAAGCCATAGAATATATCTAAGGCTTCTCGTTTTTTTACTGTAAACTGTTTGGCAGGACATTGTCGGGTTGCGTTTCTTCCTCGCCGTCTTTAGGAAGTCCGAAGCCGTCAAAATAACCGTCTGCGTCAAAATGGTTAGAATGGTCATAATTATCATAATCGTCTTCATCGTCGTAATTATCGAGATAATTTGAATATCTTTCAACATCATTAATGAACGGCTCTGCGTTTTTGTCAAAATAGACATTAAAGAAAACATTTACAACGCAGGTTACTACATATACGGCAATGCCGACAATTAAAAATATCTTTGCATTTTTGTGATACTTTTCATTATCTCTGATAAGGTAATCCGTAAAATCCGTACCGAGACAATTGGGACAAAAAGTACTGTTTGTATCAACCGTAGTATGGCAGTTGTTACAGATTTTAGGCTGAATCTTTTTGCAATTCTTTCTTGTGCATAAATAGACTATTCCGACAATAAGCGGAAAGAAGAACGACAAAACCGTATAAAGAGTTTTTTCCTTAACGCCTCTTGCTTTTGCGTCATAGTTTACGGCAACGCAAATGAAAGCTCTGAAAGTCAACGACAATACCGTAATTGCAAGCAGGTATATCAGTAAGTTAGCGATAAGCGGTGAATATTGGTTTAATAAATGTTCAGAATAATATTGAGTCATTTTCTTTTCCTTTCGTGTATGACTTTCTTATATTAGCCACAACCGCCGATAAATCGGTGATTGTATCATAGTTATAATACGGTCGTTCTTTAAGCTGATAATTAAGGAGAATAGGGCAAATGTCTTTATTTATCAACCACTTTTTCACAAGAAAATCATCTCTGACATTCTTGGTGAGGTAGCCTTTTCCGACAAGTGTGAAATCGTTTAGCAAGAGAAAGACTCCTTGCTGAAATCTCATTAAATCGTTAGTCGGGACATCAATAAGTTTTGCACTCGGCGACGACATATTGCTGATATTTTTTCCCTGACTGCGTAAACCCTCGATAAACAGCTTATATTGCTTAAAATCGAACTTGAAATCTTCATAGAAATCCATCAGTTTATCATTAAACACGGTAACATTATATTCCGAAACCCATTTATCAGCCGTTTTCATATCGCAGGTATAATCGGCGTCATTTTTAATTTCGACCGTATAAAACAACACATCGTCATCATATTCTTTTCTGTTTTTTAGTGCAAATGAAAGAGCCACAAACGGACTTTTCGTAAGGTCGATAAGCGGACTTATCCCAAAATAATGCTGAGAAAAAGACAGGAAATTATACATTTTCGACACATTTACTTTACCGATTATTTTCTTATAAACCTCTAAATATTCAGGAACTGAATTATAAAAATCAAGCAATCCGTTTGCATCGAGATTTATGTATGTTTCATCCTCGTTAAAAAGCAAACGCCTCTGCCTGAACAAAGTAGGGATCAATGTTCGGTCAATTTTATTGACCTTTTCTCCACGATAAAAAATCTTTTCGCCCTTTTTATAAGGTTCTATAATTTCGCTCAAAAAATCGTCAAAAGTTTCCAGTCTTGTCACGCTGGTATTATAATCAAAGTCCAATTCATATTCAATTTTTTCCGCAATAGAAGACAAATTGGGTATTTTTCCGGGTAATTTAATCATATTAATATCTGTTATGTACCTTCTCCGCAAAGCACAAAAAGTCCTTAACCTTTATTTTTGTTCCGTCATCCAAGATTGCCGTACCGCTCATTCTTCCGAAAACCTGATGTTGATCGGTCATAATAACCTTAACATCAATCAATGCGTTGCGGTCTATAATCGGCTCAAAATCCATATCAAACCTGCCGTCTGATGATTTAATTGTCCACACATCGATATAATTGTCACTGATATTAAAAACAATATCGTCGAATTTATTAGCCTTACCGTCATAGAAAATTACATTTTCACTTGCGGCAGAAGTATTGCCGAATCCGTAGCCGAGATTAAAACCGAAAGGCACACCGTCAATCTGACCCGAGCCCGAGCCCCAATACCAATAATTATCTTTGGTCCAGACTCCTCTGCCCCAGTCAAGACCGGCAAAGTCTATTTCGGGATTAAGTTCAAATAATTCGTCGCCGTATTTTACGGTTCCCGTGGCTCTCATACAGTTAATCTTTTGATTATAATAAAATGCGTTTTTATCCTCGTTCCAAGGAGTAGCTATAACCATAGAATCATGAGGTTCGTCACTCAAGGTAATATCGCAGGAAATTCCTTTATTACCGTCAAAGGAGGGATAATTCATTTTTATTCTTCTTTTATCGCCGCTATGTCTGAAAGATATGCACAAATTTTTATTTTTGAACGCAACATCACCCTTTGCAGATGTTGAGGGCAAACCTGTTTTGCCCATAGGAAACGGTACGAGTTCCGATTTTGTGCATTCCTTTGCATTAATCAAATCAACAAAGCTGACACTGTGCATGCCGAGATAACCCAAATCCGATATAGTAAGGCACAGGCAAAACTCGTTTGAATTTGACATAATATAGTAATAATCCCATTCCTTAATACGAGTGGGTCTTTTTTTAATCATTGACCTGTCATAGGTTTGGATAAGGCTTCTGCTCCAACCGGGTTCAATCAAATGACCGTTTGAATCAAGAAGATTATGTCGTGTCGTAACCTCATGGTTTCTCATAAAATTCACCCCTAAATCACATAGCCGAAGTTTTGAGTGCTGACATCGTTATCGACAATATCCTGCAAAGTAATGCTGTCGAGATATTTGTTAACCACATCATAAAGTCCCTTCCATACAGGCAGTGTTGCACAGCTGTCCGCTCTGTCGCACTGCATGGGTGTAGTTTCAAGACATGCAACAGGAGCGAGTCCGCCCTCGGTAAGCCTGAGAATATCTCCGACGGTATACTCATTTGCATTTTTTGCCAAACGATAGCCGCCCTGATAGCCTCTGTTTGTTCTGAGCATTCCGGGCTTGTTAAGTACAGCCACAATCTGTTCAAGATACTTTTTTGATATTTCCTGTCTGGCTGCAATATCCTTTAATGAGACATAACCTTCCCCTTGATTTTCAGCCAAATCCACCATCATCCTGAGAGCGTATCTTCCTTTAGTTGAAATTTTCATCCTGTTCACTCCGTTTCATATTATTATAATACCACCATTTTACTAGGTTTTCAAGTATAATAAATAAATCATTAAATTAACAGCAAAAAGCGTGCATAACTTTTACGCTATGCACGCTGCATTTATAATGCTTATTTTTATGAATTGAATACAAATTCGCCGTCTTTATAATCAACAGTGCATTTTGTATTCGGCTTTACTGTACCGTCAAGAATGAGTTCGCTGAGTTTATCCTCAATCTTCGACTGAATAGCCCTTCTGAGCGGTCTTGCGCCGTATACCTTGTCAAAACCTTCTTTTGAGATTTCTCTGATTGCGTCATCGGTGAAATCAAGGTCAATATCGAGATCTTTGCTTCTCTTTTGGAGAGACTTAAGCATACGCTTTGCAATCTCGAAAATATCATCCTCATTAAGTTGATTAAATACAATAATCTCATCAAGCCTGTTAAGAAATTCGGGCTTAAAGGTCTTTTTAAGGTCAGGCATAACCAAATCTTCAATGCTCTGATTTTCCTTAGACTCCTTGCCAAAGCCGAGCAGCTGAGATTCGTTAGTGATTTTAGCCGCACCGACATTTGATGTCATAATGATTATAGAGTTCTTAAAGGAAACTTTTCTGCCCTGCGAATCCGTTAGAACACCGTCCTCAAGGATTTGAAGAAGCATATTAAATACATCGGGATGAGCCTTTTCAATCTCATCAAAGAGAACAACGCTGTACGGCTTACGACGAATTTTTTCGGTAAGTTGACCGCCCTCGTCAAAGCCGACATATCCCGGAGGCGCACCGATAAGTTTAGATACCGTATGCTTTTCCATATATTCGGACATATCAAGTTTGATTATTGCATTCTCATCACCGAACATAGCCTCTGCAAGTGCCTTACAAAGTTCTGTTTTGCCGACACCCGTAGGTCCGAGGAATATGAACGAACCGATAGGTCTGTTAGGATTTTTAAGTCCTACCCTGCCTCTTCTTATCGCTCTTGCAATAGCGGAAACTGCTTTATCCTGACCTACGATTCTCTCATGTAATATCTTCTCCATATTAAGAAGTTTTTCGCTTTCCTCTTTAGTAAGTTGACTTACCGGGACACCTGTCCATGAGGAAACAACCTGAGCGACTTCGTTTTCTCCTACCGATTTTACATCACGGTTGGAAGAATTTTGCCATTTACTCTTTTCTTCTTTAAGAAGATTTGAAAGTTGATTTTCCTTATCTCTGAGTTTTGCCGCCTGCTCATAATCCTGAGAGGATATAGCAGATTGCTTTTCTCCCTTGAGTCTTTTAATTTCTTCTTCCATATCACGAAGATTTTGCGGAAGAGTATTCGCATTAAGTCTTACAACGGAAGCAGCCTCATCAATAAGGTCAATAGCCTTATCCGGCAAATATCTGTCGTTTATATATCTGGAGGAAAGTTTTACTGCGGCATTTATGGCATCATCGGTAATTCTTACCTTATGATGAGCCTCATATTTATCACGAAGTCCCTTAAGAATTTCTACGGCTTCCTCCTCGGTCGGCTCGCCGACTGTAACAGGCTGGAATCTTCTTTCCAGAGCAGCATCCTTTTCTATATACTTACGGTACTCACTGATAGTTGTAGCGCCGATAACCTGAATCTCGCCTCTTGCAAGTGACGGTTTCAAAATATTTGCGGCATCGACTGCACCCTCTGCGGCACCTGCTCCCATAATGTTATGAATTTCATCAATGAAAAGAATAACATCCTTTGACTCTCTTACCTCGTCCATTGCCTTTTTAATTCTCTCCTCAAAGTCGCCTCTGTACTTAGTACCTGCAACCATAGAGGTCAAATCAAGCGAATAGATATGTTTTGAAGAAAGTATTTCCGGAACCTCACCCTCAACAATTTTAAGAGCCAAGCCCTCGGCTATTGCGGTTTTACCTACGCCGGGCTCACCGATTAAGCAAGGATTGTTTTTATTTCTTCTTGAAAGAATCTGAACAACACGTCGAATTTCCTTTTCCCTGCCGATAACCGGGTCGATTTTTCCCTGTTTTGCAAGTTCTGTTAAATCTTTGCCGAATTCATCAAGGGTAGGAGTTTTGCTCTTACTCTTTTTCTTTGAGTTCGGTGACTGATATTCAACATTTGAATCATTTGAACTGAGTTCGTTTGCAAGATTTTCAAGAACTGTTGAAGCCGAAGCACCGCAATCACCTATAAACTTAACTGCGTAACTGTCATCTTCTTTAAGCAATGCAATAAGAAGATGTTCACAGCCGACATAAGAATGTCTCATTGCTCTTGCAATTTGAAACGAAAGCTCGATAATTCTCTTCGCTCTGGGTGTAAAATCATCCGGTGTAAGTCTTGTGGGATTACCGACGCCGATTTCGTTTTTTATAAGTTCGTCTATTTTGTCAAGAGTTACGCCCTCATTATTAAGCGCATTTTCAACGCTGCCCTCGGTAAGCAAACCCAAAAGGATATGCTCCGTACCTACATAATTATGACCGTAGTTTTGTGCAAGTTTAATTGCGCTGTTGAGTGCCTCATTTGCTTTTGTGGTAAACATATTAAAACGATACATAATAATACCTCCTTTTTATGGCTATTATTGACCGATTAAGCCAATTTAAGCCCGTCGGATAAAGAGATATTAAATATCACCTTATCCGATTATCCTAATTTTTCTCTTACTATTTGTGCACGAAGCGATTCGCACATCTCCTTTGATAAATCCGATTTTGATGAATCAACAAGTGTTGCGTCAAACAGATTATAAATCATATCTTCCAAAAGTGAGTATGAATAATCAAAATATCCCATAGCAACGCCGAGTCTTACAAACGAAATACCGCTTAAAAACTCCTTTGTGCTCAGCCGTCTTGCGAGTTTAAGCACGCCCAGCGCTCTGTATATTTTATCCTGAAAATCAACACTTTCGCACAGCGTCTCTCTGGCTTTTCTCTCCTGATTTACTATTTGTTCGCAAACGGCATTTGTGTTATATATTGCCGATTTCTCTGTAATTCCGAGAGTGACACGGTTAGTCAATACATATATGTCGCCTGCACCATCTTCATACATCGCATGAAGTGAAAGACCGAGCTTTGACACTGTTTGAGAAAGTTTATCAATCAGATTATTCTCCGCAAGAGCAGGCAAATGAAGTACAACCGACGCTCTCATGGCGGTTCCCAAATCAGCCGGCGACGAGGTTAAAAATCCGTATTTGTCGCTGAATGCTATCTTTAAGCCGCCAATGAATATATCGTCCAGGTCGTTTGCCTTATTATACGCCTGCATCAAATCCTGACCGGGTGCGAAACTTTTTATTCTTATATGATCTTCGCTGTTGAGCATTACCGACACATCCTCATTCTGTGACAGAAGAAGATATGCAGGTTTGCCGCTCAAAGGAAAATTTTCGCTAACGAGCCTTTTTTCAGCATAAGACAATGCTTTAGCCTTGCTGAATTCAGCCAAATTAAGCATATCGTATTCCTTTGCAAGCGGTGAATTTTTCACGCAAGCCAGAACTCTTTTTGCAACGCTTCTGTGTTGCTCGTCATTCATTCTCTCGGGAAATACCGTATCGGCTAAATTTCTCATCAGACAGACGGTTGAATACATAACAGTATCGGAATTATTTGATTTACTTTCATACCATTTATTCATCTTTATTTCTCCTCACCAAGTGCCTTAATTTTATCTCTTATAACCGCCGCATCTTCAAATCTTTGTTCCTTTACGGCATTTTTAAGTTGTTCTTTAAGAGATTCGATTTCGGTTTTTTCTGTATTCTCGGTTGAAGGATCGGTAGTGGTTGTATAAGTAACATTCTTACCTATATGCTTTACATTACCGTGAATTTTTTGAATACTCGGAGCAAGTTTATCCTCAAACCTGTCATAGCAATCGGCACAACCCACACGACCCGAGTTGATTATATCATTCAGAGCCGAGCCGCAAGAGGTGCACCTGTTAACTCCGACGAGTGCGTTAAACGCTTCGGAACCTGCGCCGAGCAAATTTCCGAAGAATCCGTCAAAAGAAAACGGCTCAAAATCAAAATCATTCATAACACCGAGTTCTCTTGCACATTCGTCACAAAGATACATTTCCTCCTCGTGACCGTTTATGATTCTTCTGATATGTGTATTTGCTTCTTTTTTATTACAATGTGAACATCTCATAATAATACCTCCTAATCAATATATGCCAAAAGCATTTGTTTTAACTGCTTTGCTCTTATAAGGTTTGCCGTTTCTTTGGGTATTCCTTTATAATTGCTGTCGGCTACTGCCGAAACCATCATCTTTGTGGCTTTATCATTAATCAGTTTTTGGTAATTACAATTGATTAAGTTTGCTTTTGCGCTTCTTTCGTCAACCGAATCGCCTATTGAATTAATCAGCGACATTATAGCCGTATCGCTGTTATCTGCTCTGCTGATTAAAATATAGCCTCCGCCGCCTCGACGGCTTTCTATTCTGTAACCTGCCTCGGGAGTAAATCTCGAGGTTATTACATAATTTATCTGACTGGGCACGCAGCCTAATCTGTTTGCCAAATCATTACGCTGAATTTGCACGCTCGAATTTCCGTCACCGAACATATCGAGAATCATATCAGCAATCATATCACTCATCTTCAAACTTAATCATCTTCTTTCAATCTGTTTAAGGCTCTTTGACTTTGACTTTCTTTGTCCTTTGATTATGTTATATCACAAAGGTCAAGAAAAGTCAATAACTTTTTTCAAGATTTTTCAAATTTTTTTAATGTGTCAATTCAGCATAAATGTCATAAAATGTAATATACGCTCAAAGCGTACAGAACGAAAGGAGAATGATTATGACGATTTACAGAGCAGATAATGATTGTATTTGTAAGTCAAGAAATATCGCATGTCCGTGTCCCCCTACTCCGCCTTGCCCGCCTCCGATTCCGCCTTGTCCGCCTTGTCCGATAATCCAAGGTCCGACAGGTCCTACCGGACCCAGAGGTCCGCAGGGATTACAAGGATTGCAAGGATTACAGGGTGCAACAGGTCCGCAGGGTGTTCAAGGCTTACAGGGTCCGAGAGGACAACAAGGACCAACAGGTGCACAAGGTATTCAGGGTGAAACAGGTGCAACGGGTCCAACTGGTCCGCAAGGTATTCAAGGTCAGACGGGTGCAACCGGTCCAACAGGCCCCACAGGTCCGCAAGGTATCCAAGGCGAGCCGGGTATTCCAGGCGTAGCCGGTGCAACCGGTCCAACAGGTCCGACAGGTCCTCAAGGCATTCAAGGTGAACCGGGTATTCCGGGCGCAGTCGGTGCAACCGGTCCAACAGGACCGACAGGTCCTCAAGGCATTCAAGGCGAACCGGGTGTTGCAGGCGCAGTCGGTGCAACCGGTCCAACAGGACCGACAGGTCCTGCAGGCGGTATATCCGACTATGCCTCATATTACGGTGTTGCACCTACCGATAATGCAAATCCAATCGGAGCAGGCAACGCTGTGGAATTTCCGGGAGCATATGCACAAACAGGCGGAATCACAAGGCTTACAGATTCTACCTTTAACATTGCTGAGCCGGGAACTTATCTTGTGAATTTTAAGGTAAACACAACAGAACCGTCACAGCTTCAGATTAATATAAACGGAGCAGCTACCAACGATTTAACTTTCGGCACCGGCAGTGCAAACACAGATGTAACAGGAACTGCCGTAGTAATAACTGTAAGTCCAAACAGCGTATTAAGCATTATAAACCCAACGACTGCAACAGGTAGTGTAACTGTTCAGCCGAATGCGGGAGGTCAAGCACCTACTACTTCAACGCTCTCAATTCTAAAGTTGTCATAAATTAAGGATTTACGGCAACCTAACAGTATTCTGTCTGACAGATGCTGTTAGGCTACATAGTACAGAAAGGCGTGGTTATATGAAAATAGCGGTATATGCAATAGCAAAAAACGAAGAAAAATTTGTTGAGAGATGGTATAACTCAATGAAAGAAGCAGACGAAATATTTGTATGCGACACGGGTTCTAAGGACAATACGGCAGAAAAATTAGAACGTCTGGGAGCAAAGGTAAAAAGAATAAACATTGAACCGTGGCGTTTTGACAGAGCAAGAAACGAGTCGCTTGAATTTGTTGACGAAGATGTTGACATTTGCGTTTGCACTGATTTGGATGAAGTTTTTTCAAAAGGTTGGAGACAGGAACTTGAAAAACATTGGAACAGCGTGGCAACAAGAGCATCATACAATTATATATGGGATTTTGACGAAAAAGGAAAAGCGAGAACAACATTTAATATAGAAAAAATACATCTCAGGCACGGCTTTAAGTGGGTGCACCCCGTGCACGAAGTTTTACAATATAACGGAGAAAAAAGAGACAGCACGGTTATAATCGACTCAATCACGCTAAGCCACTATCCGGACAAGAAAAAATCAAGGGCGCAGTATCTTCCTCTTCTTGAATTATCTGTAAAAGAAGACCCCGAGGACGACAGAAATATGCACTACCTCGGTCGGGAATATATGTATAAAAATGAATACGGTAAAGCTATAAAGACGTTGAAACAGCATCTTAAATTAGAGCGTGCGGTGTGGAAGGACGAGCGTTGTGCCTCGATGAGATATATTGCAAGATGCTATCAAAACCAAGGCAATAATTTGTCGGCATATAAATGGTATCTGCGTTCGATAGCAGAAGCACCGTACCTTCGTGAACCGTATATAGAAACTGCACTGTTTGCAAGCGAGATAAAGAACTATGAGTTATGTATATTTTGTGTAAATGAAGCGTTGAAAATAAAATCAAAACCAAAAAGTTATATAAACGAGTACTACTGTTGGGATTCAACGCCATATGATTTACTGAGTGTTGCGTATTACAACACGGAACAATATATTCTTGCAAAAAAATATGCTTATCTCGCTTACAGTATTGATAAGGAAAACGAACGAATAATAAACAACATTAAACTTATTAATAAAAAAATACAAAAGCCCGAATGAGATTAATCATTCGAGCTTTTGAAAATTTTACTTTACTACGGTATAACCAGCGTCAATTACAGCCTTATCAAGTACTGCGTCCGGAACATCCTTTGAAAGAGTTACTACCGCCTTATTTTCTTCGTGGCTTGCGGTGGCGGATTCAACACCGTCAATTGCTTCAAGCACCTTTTTAACGGTTGCCTCACAATGTCCGCACATCATACCCTCAATTTTAATCTCCTTAGTCACAATATCAACCTCCTTTACATTATTATCAAAATCAATTTTAATATCATCAAAATTAATATTATTTTTATGATGTTTTTTATCCGATTTAGGATTTCGGACATTTATAAGATTAAGTCTGAGCGCATTGGTTACTACGCAAAAACTTGAAAGACTCATTGCCGCAGCGCCGAACATAGGATTAAGCGTCCAACCGGTAAGCGGAATCCAAACACCTGCTGCAAGCGGAATACCTATAACATTATAGATAAATGCCCAAAACAGATTTTCTTTAATATTAACAAGTGTTCTTCTGCTGAGTCTTATTGCGGCACAAACATCCGACGGTCTGCTGTTCATCAAAACAACATCAGCCGATTCGACAGCAATATCCGTACCGTCTGCTATGGCAAAACCTATATGTGCCTCGGTTAAAGCCGGTGCATCATTGATGCCATCGCCCACCATCGCAACATTGCCGTATTTTTTAAGCGATTTAATCACATTAGCTTTATCTTCGGGAAGCACATCGGAAATGACTTTATCAACACCTATTGCACTTCCGATAGCATTTGCCGTCCTCTTATTATCGCCGGTAAGCATAACAACGCCGACACCCATTTTTTTTAGTTCTTTTACAGCCTCAATGCTGTCATTCTTAATTTTATCAGCAACGGCAATAATACCGAGCAATCTGCCGTTTCTTGCAAACAGCATCGGAGTCTTACCCTTATCTGCAAATTCTGCGATTTGTTTTTTTACCTCATCGGTTATCTCTGCATACGATGAAACAAATCTTTCGTTACCTGCGTAAATGTTTTCGCCGTTTATTACTGCGGTTAGACCGCTTCCGGTAACCGAATTGAATTCCGTGCATCTAAGGAGCTCTGCTCCCTTCTCCTCGCCATATTCGCAAACAGCCTTTGCAAGAGGGTGCTCGCTTTGATTTTCAAGCGAATATGCAATCTGTATAAGTTGCTTATCTAATTCAATTACATCGGTGACTCCGGGTTTGCCCTGAGTGAGTGTTCCCGTTTTATCAAAAACAACTATATCGGTTTTACCGGTCTGCTCAAGCGAAACGGCAGTCTTAAATAAAATATTGTTCTTTGCGCCGATTCCGTTACCTACCATAATAGCAACCGGAGTGGCAAGACCCAGCGCACAAGGACAACTGATAACAAGAACGCTGACGGCTCTGCTTAAAGTATAGCTGAATGAATGCTGAACAAAAAGCCATACAATAAATGTTATAAGCGAAATAACGAGAACGGCGGGAACAAACACGGCGGACACCTTGTCAGCAATTTTTGCGATAGGTGCTTTTGTTGCAGAGGCATCGGCAACCATTTGAATAATTTTTGAGATGGTTGTATCCTCGCCTACTGCCGTAGCCTTACATTTAATAAATCCCGATTGATTGATTGTAGCCGATGACACCTTATCGCCTACCGTTTTATCTACCGGTATACTCTCGCCCGTCAATGCCGATTCATCTACTGCGCCGGAGCCCTCAACAATAACTCCGTCAACGGCTACGCTCTCTCCCGGCCGGACAACAAATATATCCCCAAGTTCAACATCATCTATACCGAGTGAAACTTCTTTTCCGTCCCGTATGACATTTGCCGTCTTGGGAGCAAGAGAAGCAAGTTGTTTTAATGCGTTCGTTGTTTTGCCTTTTGAATAAGATTCGAGAGTTTTACCGAGCGTTATCAAAGTCAAAATCATAGCGGCAGACTCAAAATACAAATCATGCATATAAGTCATTAAAGCGTCTGCATCGCCCGATGAAGCCTTTACCGTCATTGCAAAAAGTGCAAAGGTACTGTATATAAACGAAGCACCGCTGCCCAGCGCAACAAGAGTGTCCATATTTGGTGCTCTGTGGACAAGTCCCTTAAAACCGCTTACAAAGAATTTCTTATTTATAATCATAATGATTATAGCAAGAAGCATCTCGATTAAACCTATACCGATAGGATTACCGTGCAAAAATGACGGAAGCGGCCAACCCCACATTGCATGACCCATAGATATATACATTAATATCAGAAGAAAGAAAAGCGAAGATAAAAATCTTTTAAGCATTTTCTTTGTTTCGTTTTCTTTTTTTTCGGGTTTGGGAGAGTTCTTTTTAGACTTTGCGTTCTTTTCTGTTGCACCGTAACCGGCATTTACAACGGCAGAAATAATTTCTTCGCTGTTTGCATTTCCGTCAACCGACATACTTTCCGTAAGCAAATTTACAGAACAATCGCTCACACCGTCAACGGATTTAACCGCTTTTTCCACTCGGGCACTGCAAGCGGCACACGACATTCCGGTAACATTAAACTGTTTCATATTGCCTCACTGTTAATAGATTTTGTGATTAGTATTTGCACAATTTACCAATTTATATTCCTACTATACTACTAGGAATTAGCTTTGTCAATAAAAAATTAAAAAAATGCCTGCTCCGAAAGAAGCAGACATTTAATATCAGACAATGTCGTCTTTAAGTGTTTCTATAATATTTTGTTTTTGAACCTTTTTGATTGAATAAAGCATTGTCATACCTATTACAATCATAACAACAGCTGTAACAGCCAAGTACATCTTATAATCGAACAAAAACGGAATACTTGCTTCACCGACCGCTGCATTCATACCATAGCTTATAAGAACACTTATCGGAAGTGAGAAGAGCAATGCCTTTAATCCATAAAAGGCGGATTCAAGCGTAAGCATTTTATTAAAGCCCTTAGGAGTAATACCCACACTTTGAAGCATTGCAAATTCTTTTCTTCTTGAAACAATGCCCGTAGATATAGTATTAATGATATTAAATACGGTAATCAAAGAAATCAAACTGATAAAGCCGTAAATGAAGACCCGAATAACAAGAACAACGGTATCAATAGTCTGGAAAGTTTCCTGAATATCACTTACCATAGTTTTTGAATATTTTGCGTCATCAAATTCCGATGACAAATCCTCATAAACCTTTTCGTGATTATCTGTTTCGATACCGTAGCTTACTCTTTTTGATGCAACTAATTCATCATCTACATCAGACATCATTTTTTCAAGAGAAGAAAGCGGAGCAAACATACCCAAATAACCGTTACTTATACAATTACAAGAACTAAAATTCTTATCGTATTTTACCATCCCCGCAATAGTTACATCACGGTCGTAACTGCTTTTTATCTTTGTGCCGATTATTTTATCGTTAAACACGGGATTATACGAATTTGAGCGAGACAGGTCATTCATAAGAACAGCCTTAATATCATCGGTATAATAATCCTTATAATCAATACCGTTAGCTGTGCAAAGCTCATTGAACAGCTCGTCATCAATATAATAAATCACTGTAGGAGTCATTTTAGAAAACAAATCCTTATATGAAGAAGTTAAAAACTCCTCGTTTCTAATCTCTTCAAAATCTGTATCCTCACCGAGTTTTTCAATTTGGTGATACTCATTTGATGTAGAATACACATTATCAATATCGGCATTTTCTTTAATTTTTTCAAGAACGCTGTCTCTTGAATCAAATTCTGTAAATACGGAAATCTGATACGGATAAGCCCTTTCTATATTAGCGGACTGAACAAACAGGCTGCAGAAATAACTCGAACTTAAAAACAGAATAACCGACAATGCGATTGATGCTGTAATAACTCTTGCTTTTCTTCCGTTACGCTTCAGATTTTTATAAGCGAGTTCGCCCTCGTAGCCAAAGATTTTTCTGATTATTTTAGGACTTCTGAGTCTTTTTGCCTTAACCTTAATTTCATTTGACTGACGAATAGCGTCAATAGGTGTGATTTTTGATGCCTTAACGGCAGGAATTGCACAAGAAACGATAATGGTTACCGAACTTATGAAAACGATTGCAATTACCATCCACCACGGTATAACAACATCCATATGCAAGGTATCCTTATCGCCGTAATTGAGCATACCGGTTGAAATAATTTTGTCGCCCAACAGTTTTAAGGTAATGCCTATTCCGCCGACACCTGATAATATTCCGAGAGGAATGCCGAGCAAACCTAAAATAAATCCCTCAAAGAATATTGAATTACGCTTTTGCTGTTTTGTTGCGCCGACAGAAGAAAGCATACCCAAATATCTGATTTTTTCGTTAAGCGACATAGCAAATGCATTATAGATAAGAACAACCGAAGCAGCGATTATAATAAGTAAAATTATGACAATCAACGGCAACATTTGCTCAACAAAACCGCCTTTTTCATAAGCAAAATATGACGCCAATAAATCCGAATTGGTATTATAGCCTACTTCCTTGAAGTTGAGACCGTTATCCGAAAGTATGTCCTTAAATTCATTAATCGAATTGTAATTGGGATTCTTTAATCTCAGATAGACACCGTTGCTTCTGTCAACATCAATATCATTTTTGACGGTAATAATATTTGAACTTATAGGATTATTTTCGTTAAGAATAGCAGTAACCTTAAACTCTTTTGTTCCAAGTTGTTCAAAGGTTTCTTTGCCCGTCGGAGTACCGCTGACATCTACCATCTCACCGTCAACATTTGCATATCTTGTTCCGTAAGGAATTTTAACGGTATCCCCTACTTTCCAATCAAGACCGTTTTTTTCTATGAATTTTTTCTCAACGGCAATTTCGTTCTCGTTTTTCGGAAGAACGCCCTCATATGTTGACTGCACTCTGAGTTTAATATCGTCTTCATTATGAGCAGTAATCGTACCGTTTGTATATCTTTCGTTTTGACCGGGGACAGAGTAATTCAAATAATACTCGTCGCTCATACCGACAGCATCTATTCTGTCATCTTTTTCTAACGACTGAACCTGAGCCTGATTAAGCCCAAACACCTGAAAATGCCAATCACCGTCTGCCAATCTTGAAATTGTACCAAACAAATTCACAAAAGAAGCAATGGCAACGAAAACCGCCGTAATCATAGCAACCGAAACGGTGATACCAAGAACAGTCACTACCGAACGGGATTTATTTGTTTTAAGATGGCTTAAAGTGAGTTTATTTACGATGTTCACGCTCTCACCTCGTCCCTCTTAATCTTACCGTCCTCAATTTCGATAATTCTGTCTGCGGCAAGCGCAATTCTCTCATCGTGAGTAATGATGATTACCGTTTGATTTTGTTCTTTATTAAACTTTCTGAGCAGCGACACGATTTCCTTACTGTTTTCACTGTCAAGATTTCCCGTCGGCTCATCGGCAAGCATAAGAGCGGGGTTATTAATAAGCGCTCTGCCTATTGAAACCCTCTGTTGTTGACCGCCTGAAAGCTGATTTGGCAAATGGTCGAGTCTGTTTTCTAAGCCGAGAGTTTTAACGAGATATTCTGTTTGTCTCTCATCGGGCTTTCTGCCGTCCAACCTAAGCGGCAGGGTTAAATTTTCCTCAACGGTAAGAATCGGAATAAGATTATAAAACTGATAAATCAAACCTATTTGTCTGCGTCTGAAGATAGCCAACGCCGTTTCGTTAAGTTTTGAAATATCTTCGCCGTTTATAATTACGCTTCCGCTTGTGGGAACATCAACGCCGCCGAGAATGTGAAGCAGAGTAGATTTACCTGAGCCTGACGGACCGATAATTGCTACAAACTCGCCCTTGTCAACAGAAAAAGAAACATTGTTTAAGGCTTTAACTTCGGTTTCGCCTTTACCGTATGTTTTGCATAAATTTTTTACTTCGAGAATTTTCATAAATTTTATCTCCTTTCTTGCTGACATAGTACAATAACTAAATTACACTTCAATGACTCAAATATTACAATTAAGTCATATTATTGATTTATAGAATTTAATCGTAAACTGCGTTCCGACATCCTTTTGGCTTTCTGCCTGAATATCTGCATTTTGTTTATTCAATACCGTTTTTGCAAATGCGAGTCCTATGCCCAGGCTTTCCTTATCCGCATGCGAGCAGGAATAAAAGCGTTCAAAAATGTGTATCAGTTCGTCCTTTGGTATTCCGCATCCGTTATCTTTAATTATGAGAACATAATAAATACTTTCCTCGAAAGCGGTTATGGTAAGATTTCCGCCCTTATCGGTATGTTCGATACAATTTTTAATAATATTCTGCACAGCCTCGGCAGTCCATTGCTCATCGCATAAAAAGTCAAAATCACTTATATTTTTCTTAACCTCAATGTTTTTCAAATCAAGAGTTATTAAAAACGGCGCAAGGCATTCATCAATAAACGCTGACATATTAACACTTGCTTTACAGAGTTCTACTGTGCCTGCCTCCAATTTAGACATCTTGAGCAAATTTGTAATAAGCCAATGCATTTTATTAAGTTGTTTATTTATAATCGGATTAAACTTATTTAGGTTTTCCTCGGTTGGTTTCTCGTCTAAAATATCAGATATAACCATCATAGAAGTAAGCGGCGTTTTTAATTGGTGCGATATATCTGCAAGAGAGTCGGCAAGGCAAACCTTATCATTTTCGAGTTGCTCGTTTTGCACCTTAAGCAGATTAACAACTTTATAAAGATTATTTGAAAGAATGGAGAGTTCGCCCTCTGAATTTTCGCTTATTTTTATATCATAATTACCGGAGCAGATAAGAGAAAGATTATCATTAAGTTTTTCTATGCTGTCATATCTTTTCTTGGTAAAGTGTGCAAATACGAATATGCAAATAAGTCCCAAAAGTAAGACAATCAACGCACATATTTTATTTATAAATAAGCAGACAAGGAAAGCAACCGCAGTACTTACACTGCCCAAAATAATTTGAATCTTAAAATTTTTATCAGCCATTATCAATCATATAGCCAAGACCGCTTACCGTTTTTATGATAAGCGGTCTGTTAGGCTCCTCCTCAATCTTATCCCTGAGTCTTTTTATATAAACAGTAAGAGTATTATCCTCAACGAAATCGCCGTCAACGTCCCATATATTTTCCAAAAGCTGAGTTCTGGACAACACCTTGCCACGATTATTCAGCAATATCAAAAGAAGTCTGTATTCCATAGCGGTCAAAATTATTTCTTCACCGTTTTTATACACTTTGGCTTCATTTGTATTGACAGTCAAATCCTTAAATTTAATTACACCGTCTGCGGTTTCGTTATTATAGCGTCTAAGAACGCTTTTAATTCTTACAAGCAGTTCCTTTAATCGAAACGGTTTTGATATATAATCGTCTGCGCCAAACTCAAAGCCCATAACGACATTAACCTCATCGTCGTAAGCGGTAAGAAATATAACAGGCAAATCGCCTTGCTTTTTAATTTCTTTACACACATCGTAGCCTGAACCGTCGGGAAGAGTCAAATCAAGAATATAAAGCGAAAATTTTTCTTTACTTATAATATCAATCGCTTGTTTAACTCCTGATGCGTGAGTAACTCTATATCCCTCATTTTCGAGAGAATAGCAAAGACCGGTCGCAATTGCGTAATCGTCCTCAAGCAAAAATAAATTCATTTTACACCACCTCAATCATATAATAGCACAAGAAAATGATTAATTCCATTACACTTTTGTAACAAAAAAGGAGTTGCCTCACATTAATATGAAACAACTCCGTTATTACAAATAAATTACATATTCTTAAACACAGGAATATAGAATGTATGCTTTGAATTTAACAGTCCGTTAGAAGCGTAGCCGCTGTATATCTTTGCTCCCTCTGCCTGAGCCGAAGAAACATTAACCATATATTCGTGATAATATCTTTGGTCAGGGGTTACATTAAATTTCTGCAAATATCCTGTATACTGATATATACCGTAACTGTCATAAATATACTTTGAGCCGTAAATGATTGCTCTGTACGGTGTAATCCACGGACGATAGTACTTATCATTTCCGCCGAAATCAGGTCCGACATATCTTGTTCTAACATCGGATTTTTTGATATATCCCGTTCTTCCGGTTAAATACTTATCTGCACCGTTTTCGGCATAAAGTCTTACATGGAAGTAAGTATCATCCATATCTATATAAACCATTCTCTGGTTTGAATAAAGAGAGACATCAAGGACTAATTTGTCGTTATCGTCCTTTTTGTAGAGATCTGCTCTCTGTCCGTCCTTAACTTTAAGGAAGCCTGCCGCCCAAGCGAGACCGTCATTTGCACCGTTATATGCACCGATATTAAAGTAGTTATAAATACCCTGGAACGGCATTACAGTACCACGGGAGCCGCCCGCATAACTTGATGAAGAAGAGCCTACTTCCTGCTTAATTTTTGATGCGATATAGTAAGGTGCAAGTCCGCTCTTTGCGGCGGCCTGCATAATAATATCGGAATACTTAAGCGTTGAATCATAAAGTTTTTGATTGCCGTATGTATTTGTATAACGCACTGTTGACTTATACATCCATGTACCCTTAAGGATTGATTCAACTCCCTCTCGGGTTTGTCCCGAACCGCCGTTAGTGGTTTCAAACTGGAAGATATGCTTTTCGTCAAGCCAATTTCTCGGGTCCATATAATACTTAACAGCCTTTTCGCTTGCTGCATAAGAACTGTCCTGAACAACGCCCTTACACTTACTGCAAGAGCAAAGGTAATCGGCAGGCAGACTCTTAGACTCATAAACGCCTATTCTCTGCTTAGAATGAGGGTCTCTTTCTCCGTTTACGGCAGTCTGCCAATCAAGTTTGGTATCGTATACCTTAAATTCCCAATTTGGATATTTTTCGTGAAGCGCAACAAGTTTTGCGGTATAGCTCTCAGGGAAGCCCTGCTCAAGCAGGTATTGCTTATACGACTGAGTTTGAGTCTCGTTATAAGATTTGATTGAATAATAGAGATACTTAGTACCTGAATAGCCGTTTTTGAAATTAACGGTAATTCTATATGTACCCGAATCCGCACTTCTTGACGGATAGGTCAAGTCATAATCAGTTCCCTCTGTCAACTCTCTATTCTTATCATTAATCGTAACGGCGGGTCTGTGATTTTTTCCGTCGTAGTCAAAGTTGTCGGCACTGAGAGTGTAAATATAACTTTGGAAAGGCTGATCGCTGATTTGCTTGAAATCGCCGCAATTAGTACAGGTATAGTACATTTTTTCTTCCTGCGATGAGGTTGGCTTAACGGCATTTGTAAGTTTATAATTGTGGGAAATTTCCTTTTGGCTGTAACTGTCGGTGCTTTGAACGGCAGTTATGGAATCAAACGAAAAGCCGTAATATGCCGCAGACCTGTCTGTTTTAAGTACAATCTTAAAGTAAGCACCGTCAACCTTAATCGTCTTTCCTGCAAGTTGAGTTCCGCTGTATGTGCCGATAAGTTTGTTATCGGAACCGTAAACAGAAATTGTATCATACTTATACTCGGTTTCGGTCTTTTCGGAAAATTTAAGTTCAAGGTATTTGGTAAGAGGCTTTTTGCAGTAATACTCATAAGTCTCATTGGCATAATTATTGTATGTATGACTGGACTCGGGATAAGAATAAACATTCGAGCCCTCATTCACGCTCGTGTAATTAGGGCTTAAATACCTGAGAGAATAACCGTAAAAAGTCTGAGAATGGTCGGAAGTAAAACGAATTTTAATACCTGAGCCGTTAATGTGAATAAATTTTGCCGACAAATCATTACCGGAATATTCGCCGATAAGTTTATCGTTTTCATCATAAATGTAAACTATGTCATACTTTTTCTCTGTTTTGCATGCGTTATCAAACTGCAAATCGAGCGAAGATGCGGTTACATCGGTATAATAAAATGTTTCGTCTGCCTTATTGGAATAGTCATGTTCCGTGTGCGGAATTGCATTCGTTTGATAAGCATCCGAATTATATTCGTTCACAAGTTCGGGATTGGCGTTCATTGTAGCAACAATACTGTCAATACTGAAGCCGTAAAAGGTTCTAGAATGGTCGGTGGTGAATTCAATTCTGAATGAACTTGTAGGAACTTCTACTGTTTTTGAGGCAAGTTCGGTACCGCTGTAAGTACCTACCTTATTGCCGTTTTCATCATAAATTGTTATTACGTCATACTTTTCCTCTGTTTCGCACTTAGAGGAGAATGTAAGTTTGAGCGATTTCGCATTAGCGTATCTAAAGCCGTAGTTAACTTTGAGATTATTGGTATAATCATGAGCAGACTCAGGGTATTTTTCCTTAGGCAAGGTAATCGAATACTCATAATTCGGCATAGCCTCAGTGGTTCCGCTGAGGACGGCGGTCAAACTGTCAATACTGTAACCGTAAAACACCTGCGAATGGTCGGAAGTAAACTTAATCGAAAATGACGAACCGCTGACAGTAAGAGTTTTGGAAGCAAGTTGAGTACCGCTGTACTTGCCGATCTGCTTACCGTTTGCATCATAGATGTAGATAATATCATAATTCTGCTCGGTCTTACAATTTGACGAGAATTTAACAGTCATACTTTTTGCACCGGGGCAGGTGTAGTAAAGAGTTTCATTTGCATAATTTGAATAATTATGTTCAGTACCGTTTTGTTTAACATTCGGAACATAATATGTAAAATCACCTGTCCTAGCGGTAATGCTGTCAATGCTGAAACCGTAGAACACCCGTGAATGGTCTGTAACAAAGTTAATCTTAAATGAACCTGTGGGGACAGAGACAGTCTTACCCGCAAGTTCATCACCCGAATAAGTGCCGACAGTTTTACCGTTTGAATCACTTATTGTAACAATATCATAATCCTTTTCGGTTTGGCACTTTGATGAAAATTTAAGTTCCAAAGAATCTGCATTAGGTACAGAATACGAATATGATGTATTCAATTTATTCGTATAATCATGGTCAGACTCGGGATAAGCCTGCAACGAAAATGATACAGTCTTATCTCTTGGTTCGGCACAATAAGTATATTCGAGCGTACCGTCTGAAGTTGTCTCTGTTTTATTACTGTGTTCATGCGTTGCTGCCATTGCACTCATGGGAACAGCGGTAAACATCAAAACAAATGCCATGGCAAAAGATAATAGCCTTTTCATATAAACCTCCTAAATTAACTCATATCAACTATCAGTATAACATAACTCAAATGCAAATTCCAGTGAATTATACAGAATTAATACTAAATTAATATAGATAAAGAATACCGAGCGATAATAACCGCTCGGTAAAATTCACTTTATGCTGTATTCTATACCGTTCTCCCTGCACCACGATTCAACTTTTGAAAGGACATACTTCTTTTCAAATTTATTAAAATCGTCGAGCAAGTCCGGATAAAGATTAAAATACTTCCAAAACGTATCATTAAACTTATCATCGTCAACGCTGTCAAGCGCCGCTTTGATTTTATCGTTTTTGAGAGTATTTTTATATGCTCTCAGCGCCTCGTCATTAGTTATATTGACAAAAGGAATATAACCCATCTGCAAAAAATATTGAGTTTGAGAGATATTATCCGGTCTGTCATTATCCGAAAACTCACGGGCATTAAAGAGTTTACCGCCGGAAACGGAATAAAGCTGCTCGCCCGAAGAGTCCCAAACCTTTTTCAACACATCATCATTTATTTCAAAAACACTCATTACAAATAGCCTTTACTTAACAGAATTCATTAAACCGCCGTTTTTAATAATATTTTGAATAAAATCGGGAAACGGCTGAGCCTGATATGTTTTACCGTCTGTAAGATTTTTAATCAATCCGCTGTCGAAATCAACCTCGACCTCGTCGCCGTCTTTAATGTTTTTTGCCGCCTCGTCACATTCCAAAATGGCGAGTCCGATATTTATGGCATTGCGGTAAAAAATTCGAGCAAATGTGGAAGCAATAACACAGGAAATACCCGAAGCCTTGATTGCGATAGGTGCGTGCTCTCTTGACGAACCGCAACCGAAATTAGCCTCGGCAACCATAATATCGCCTTTCTTTACGTTCTTTGCAAAATCGGCATCAATATCCTCCATACAGTGAGAAGCAAGCCACTGCTCATCGGAGCGATTAAGATACCTTGCGGGAATAATAACATCGGTATCTACATTATCACCGAATTTATGTACTCTGCCTTTAGCGTTCATAATATAGTTCTCCTTTCACGCAATACCGTTAAAGTTTTGCCGGGTCTGCAATATATCCTTTAAGTGCCGAAGCGGCGGCAACAGCCGGTGATGCAAGGTATACTTCCGATTCCGGATGACCCATTCGACCGACAAAGTTTCTGTTTGAGGTTGAAACCGCTCTTTCTCCAGCTGCAAGGATTCCCATATGTCCGCCAAGACACGGTCCGCAGGTAGGAGTAGATACAACAGCACCTGCCTGAACAAAAATCTCTGCAAGACCTTCTTTAATGCAATTAAGATAAATCTGCTGAGTTGCCGGAATTACGATAACACGAACGCCGTCGGCAACCTTTTTGCCTTTGAGAATTTCTGCAGCTGTACGCATATCTTCCATTCTGCCGTTTGTGCACGAGCCGATAACAACTTGGTCGATTTTAATCTCATCGATTTCGTCAAATGTTCTTGTGTTTTCCGGAAGATGAGGGAATGCAACGGTAGATTTAAGAGTCGAAAGGTCAATAGTAATTGTTCTTTCATACTCGGCGTCTTCATCGGCTTCATATACTTTATATTCTCTCTCGCTTCTGCCGTTTACATATTCGAGAGTAACATCGTCAACCGGGAATATACCGTTCTTTGCGCCGCATTCGATAGCCATATTTGCTATACAAAGTCTGTCATCCATAGACAAATTTTTAACGCCGTCACCCATAAATTCAAGTGACTTATAAAGTGCGCCGTCAACGCCGATTTCACCGATAAGATGAAGAATAACGTCCTTGCCGGAAACATACTTATTTTTATTACCTGTAATAACAACCTTAATAGCTGACGGCACCTTAAACCAAGCCTTGCCTGTGATCATACCTGCCGCCATATCGGTAGAACCTACACCTGTGGAAAATGCACCGAGTGCTCCGTAAGTACAGGTATGCGAATCGGCTCCGATAATACAATCACCGCATGTAACTATTCCCTGCTCAGGGAGAAGTGCATGCTCTATGCCCATATTTCCGACATCAAAGTAATGGGTAATTCCGTTTGCCTTTGCGAACTCTCTTACCTGCTTACAATTTTGTGCCGACTGGATATCTTTATTGGGAGTAAAATGGTCCATAACAAGTGAAATTTTCGTCTTGTCAAATACCGATTTTTTATTAAATTTATTCATTTCGTTTATGGCAACCGGCGAAGTGACGTCATTACCGAGAACCATATCAAGATTAGCCTCAATAAGCTGACCTGCAACCACGCTGTCAAGTCCGGCATGAGAAGCCAATATCTTTTGGGTCATTGTCATTCCCATAAAACAACCTCTTTTCTGTAATTATATATCTTCCGTAAAGGAGCCTTCGCCTCTTTGAAGAGAGGTGATACCTGTTCTTGCAAGTTCAACTATACCGAATTTTTCTTCAAGTTCAGCGATAAAACTGTCAATAGTTTCGCCCTGACCGGTATATTCAAGAGTGAATGTCTCGAGTGAAATATCACGAACACGTGAACCGTATGCGGCATTAAGTTCAAGAAGTGCGTTCTTTTGGTCAATGCCTTCTGCGTGAACTTTTACAAGCAAAAGTTCGGATGATACGGAATTTTGTGCAGTGAGTTCCGCAACCTTTTCAACAATTTCAAGTTTCAAAAGTTGCCTTTTAATCTGTCTGAAATTCTCGGGTTCTGTATATGTTTCGATAGTCATACGAGAAAACTTTTCATCCTCCGTCTCACTTACCGTAAGAGACGATATATTGTAGGCTCTTCTTGAAAACAGACTTGCAATTCGCTGAAGAACACCGCTTTCATTATCAACAAGAACAGATAAAACAAGTTTTTCTTTCATAATATATCTCTCCTTTAATTAAATTCTTCGATAATATCGGTATGAGTTCCTCCCGGAGGAATCATGGGAAGAACATTGCTGTCCTTACTGATTCTGCAATCAACAAGAACCGGACCCTGAAATTCAAAAGTTTCCTTAAGAACAGCGTCGATATCGTCATTGGTATTGATGCGAAGTCCTTTTACGCCGAACGCCTCTGCAACCTTGACAAAATCCGTTGCGCGGTGCGGATCTGTATCCGAAAAGCGATTTTCATAAAACAACTTCTGCCACTGACGAACCATACCGAGAACCTCGTTATTCATAATGAACATTTTAACGGGAACGTTATATGACGCCATTGTTGCAAGTTCTGCAAGGTTCATATGAAATCCTCCGTCACCTACAAACATCACAACTGTCTTGTCGGGGCATCCCATCTGTCCGCCGATAGCGGCACCCATGGAATATCCCATTGTACCTAAACCGCCCGAAGAAAGAAGTGTACGGGGATGTCTGAACTTATAGAATTGAGCAGCCCAAAGCTGATGCTGTCCAACATCGGTAACAACGATTGTATCGTCTGCCGTTGCTGCGTCAATTTTTTCAATCAAAGTCTGCGGATTTACATAATCGCCGATTTGAAGCTGCTTAAACGGTCTTGTGAATGAAACGATTTCGTTCTTCCATTCGGTATGATCAAGCTTATTTACAGCCTCAGTAAGTTCGGGAAGCATTTCTGCCAAATCGCCTCTGAGGTGATAGTTTGACGGAACATTCTTATCCATCTCGGCAGCGTCTATGTCAATATGTAAAATCTCTGCATTTGGAGCAAACTGAGCTCTGTTTCCTGCAACTCTGTCGCTGAAGCGGGCACCGCAAACGATAAGAACATCGCAGTCATGTGCGGCTTTATTGCACTGGTAATGTCCGTGCATACCTATAAGACCGAGGTGAAGCGGATGCTCATAAGGAAAAGCACCAAGTCCCATAAGTGAAGAAACAACAGGGCAATCGATTTTTTCCGCAAACTTAATCAAATCATCGCCGACATTCGAAGAGACGGCACCGCCGCCGCAATAGATAACAGGCTTCTTTGCATTGTTAAGGAGTTCTACCGCTCTTTCAAAGCAGGAATGCTTCGGTCTCTTAGGAGCATCAGGCAGCACCTTATCCTGCTTTTCATAATCACAAACAGCAGCTGTAATATCCTTAGGGATATCAATAAGGACAGGACCCTTTCTGCCGGACTGAGCAATTCTGAACGCTCTTCGAATAGTATCTGCAAGATCCTCTACCTTTTCAACCTGGAAATTATGCTTTGTAACAGGCATGGTAATACCGCAAATATCAACCTCTTGGAAAGAATCCCTTCCGAGTCCCGAGGTAGCATAGTTACAAGTGATTGCAACAACAGGAATACTGTCCATATATGCGGTTGCTATACCTGTTACCAAATTAGTTGCACCGGGACCCGATGTTGCAAAGCACACGCCCACCTTACCTGTTGCTCTGGCATAACCGTCGGCAGCATGTGCAGCCGCCTGCTCATGCGCTGTAAGTATATGCTTAAAAGTATCACCGTATTTATACAGTTCGTCAAAGATGTTAAGTATAGTTCCGCCCGGATAACCGAAGATGGTATCCAATCCCTGTTCCTTAAGAACCTCCAAAACGATTTGAGAGCCGTTAAGTTTCATAAAATCCCTCCTAAGTCGATTAAGCCAATAAAAAAATATTTATAATATTTTAGAGCAAAGTAATCGCATTGTCAAGAATTATATTGATACTTGTAAAAAAAAGAAGTATGATATATAATGAAATGAAATTAAATTTAGGAGAATTATTATGAAATTAGGTATGGTGGGTTTGCCGAATGTCGGCAAAAGTACACTTTTTAACGCAATTACAAATGCAGGAGCGCAAAGTGCAAACTATCCGTTTTGCACTATTGAGCCGAATGTCGGTATGGTAAGCGTACCCGATGAGAGACTCGACAAACTTGCAGAGATGTATCATCCCGACAAGTTCACCCCTGCAACGATAGAATTCGTAGACATTGCGGGACTTGTTAAGGGTGCAAGCAAGGGCGAAGGTCTGGGAAACAAATTCTTATCTCACATAAGAGAAGTTGACGCAATCATCCACGTTGTCAGATGCTTTGAAAACGATGACATAACCCACGTTGACGGAAGCATCGACCCTGCAAGAGATATTGAGACAATCAATCTTGAACTTATTTTATCCGACCTCGACATCCTTACAAGAAGAATAGATAACAGACGAAAGGCTATGAAGGGCGACAAAACAATTGCCGCAGAGGTTGCTTTTCTTGAAAGACTCATATCGGAAATGGAAACGGGAAAAACTGCAAGAGCAGTAGAAATCAGCGATGATGAGAAGGAATATCTGAAAGATGTTGCTCTGCTTACAATAAAACCGGTAATATATGCATGTAATATGGGAGAGAGCGATTTTATCGACGGTATCGAAAAAAACAGATATTACTGTGCCGTAAAGGAAATTGCCGCCGCAGAAGGTGCCGAAACATTCCCGATATGTGCGGAGATGGAAGCACAGATAGCGGAACTTGAACCTGATGAAAAGCAAATGTTCCTTGAGGATATGGGTCTCGAAAAATCAGGACTCGACAGACTTATTAAGAAAAGTTATTCTCTTCTCGGTTTAATAAGTTACCTCACCGCAGGCAAGCCTGAGGTAAGAGCATGGACAATCAAAAAAGGTACAAAAGCTCCGCAGGCAGCAGGAAAAATCCACACCGATTTTGAAAGAGGCTTCATCAGAGCAGAAGTCGTTTCTTTTGACGACCTTATGGCGTGCGGCTCAATGGCTGCTGCTAAAGAAAAAGGATTGGTTCGTTCCGAGGGCAAGGAATATGTAATGAATGACGGAGATATTGTACTGTTTAGGTTTAATGTATAAAAAATCGCCTTATTTGGGTATAAATTTTGTTAAATTGTTGACAATCAATATAAATTATTATATTATTTGTATGTCGGAGGGTTTATGAACACATCCGAAAATGATTTGCTTTCACGCAGAAATGACGAAGAAGCAATTAACGAGTTGATTATAAAGTACAAATATTTGGTTGACGGTGCCGCCGCAAAATTTCAGAATGCGCCCCTTGAAAAAGACGATATAATTCAAGAGGGCTTGATAGGATTACTTGCGGCAACAAAATCGTTTAACGAAAGCAAGGGCACATTATTTACTACATATGCCTCACACTGCATAAACAACTCGATTATCTCAGCAATCAAAAAGGTTTCTCGCTTAAAGGACATACCACAGTCAAATATTGTATCAATAGAAAACGAAGATATGTTTGACGAAAAGGTGCATTTAAGTGCAGAGGACGAATATATGGCGAGTGAGAGCGTAAGCGTGCTCAGTAATGTACTTTACGAGGAGTTATCCAGCTTCGAAAACGAAGTTTTAAGGCTGCACATAATGGGCTGTTCCTATGCAGAAACGGCGCAAAAGTTGGACAAGACTCCAAAAGCTGTAGATAATGCAATGCAAAGAATTCGCAAGAAGCTTTCTCAAGTTTCTTTTGAATAATCAAGGCTCGGACTTAGTTAATACTGCATAGTCCGGCGACATTCGTAAGGCGGATACCGTCGGCAAAACCAAAGGAAAGAAGTTCCGACGCCTTTTTCCCGGCAAAATCTTAAGAGAGGTGGAAAGCTATGTACGAAGATAAGACATTGGTTTGTAAGGACTGCGGTAAAGAATTTGTCTTTACTGCCGGCGAGCAGGAATTCTATGCGGAAAAAGGTTTTGTAAATGAGCCTCAGCGCTGCAAAGATTGCAGAATTGCAAGAAAAAATGCCGCTAAAGCTCCAAGAGAAAATCACGAAGCTACCTGTGCAGAGTGCGGAAAGTCATGTGTTGTGCCCTTTAAGCCGACAGACGGACGCCCTGTATATTGCAGCGACTGTTTCGCAAAAAGAAACAGTCAGTAACAGACTCGAATAAGCAGTAGTTATTAAGCCATCGAAGGATGGCTTCTTTCTTTTATACAGACATAAAAAAGAAAAAAGAAGCCTTAAAACTAAGACTTCTTTTAACTATGGCGCAGAGGGTGGGATTCGAACCCACGCGGGCGTGAACCCAAACGGTTTTCAAGACCGCCTCGTTATGACCACTTCGATACCTCTGCGTGAATGCTTAGATATATTAACATAAGTTTATATCATTGTCAAGAAATTTTTAGCATTAATTCAAATATTTTTTGCTCTCTTTATTATAAATTTTCCTTGACTTTTGTAATTACTTATGGTAAAGTAATTACTGCACGATGTTGCAAAACTTGACAGGTAAAAACCTAGTTACACGCAGAAGTACTCAAGCTGGTGACGAGGCGCCCCTGCTAAGGGCGTAGGCCGGGAAACCGACGCGAGAGTTCGAATCTCTCCTTCTGCGCCAAAGAAGAAGTCTTAATTTTTAAGGCTTCTTTTTTCTTTTATATATGCAAAGTAACAGATAAGAGATTCGAACTCTTACTAATCCATTTGCGACGGTTGCGAAGCAGAGGAGCAAGGATATATAAATTGGATAGCAGCGAGAGCGTAGCTCTCGAGTCTCTCCTTCTGCGCCAAAGAAGAAGTCTTAATTTTAAGGCTTCTTTTTTCTTTTATATATACTAAGGCTTCTTTTTTCTTTTTCAAACAAAAATCAGCCATACATATCATATATGCACTTAATTTTTACGGCACGGGTTTTGCTTTTATTTAATAACATTATAAAAGAGATAATCGAAAATCGACAGTACATATCTAATCTCCGATTCGTCATTGGAGGTTTCTTGTTATATTATTGCATATTTATTCAATATATTGCATATTTATAATAATTTTTGCAATATCTATTGACATCATAATATTAAGTTGTATAATAATTTAAGTTTAATAAATAAGGTGAGAAAATGAGAAAGGTATTTATAGACGGAAGTCAGGGTACTACCGGCTTAAAAATATACAACAGATTTGAAAACAGAGACGATATTCAAATTCTGCACATAGACCCCGAAAAGCGTAAGGATGCCAAAGAGCGTGCAAAAATGATAAACTACTCGGACATAACCTTTTTATGTCTGCCCGACGAAGCAAGCATAGAGGCTGTTTCACTTGTTGAAAACGATAAGGTAAAAATTATCGACACTTCAACGGCACATAGAACAAATCCCGAATGGGCATACGGCTTTCCGGAACTCGATAAAAAATTCAGAGATAAAATCAAATCGTCAAATCGTATTGCGGTTCCCGGATGTTATGCAAGCGGCTTTAACAGCATAGTATATCCGTTGATTGCAAACGGCGTAATAAATGTCGATTATCCCCTCACCTGCTATGCCATGAGCGGTTTCACAGGTGCAGGAAAAAAAGGAATTGCACAATACGAGGACGAAAACAGAGATGTCGAATTGGACTCTCCCAGAGAATACGCTTTGACTCAGCAACACAAACACCTTAAAGAAATGCGGGCAATCAGCAAACTTTCAAGGACGCCGATATTTGCGCCTCACATCTGCGATTATCCACAGGGTATGGTTGTAAACATTGCTCTATACACCGATATGATGAATAAGAGCAAATGTCCCGAAGAACTTATCGAAATGTATGCCGCTCACTACGAGGGTGAAGAATTCATCAAGGTTCGTGAGAGCACTTACATAAAATCTATGATAGGCTCAAACAATTTTGCAAACCGTGACGATATGGAAATCTTAGTTAACGGAAACGATGAAAGAATAATTATTTCATCAAGGTTTGACAATCTGGGAAAAGGCGCAAGCGGTGCGGCAATTCAATGTATGAATATCGCTTTGGGTCTGGACGAAAAAACAGGATTAAACTTGAAAGAATAATATAACGCATAGGAGATTAACATAATGAACGAAATGAAATACACAGACGGCGGCATATGCGCCGCTAAGGGTTTCAAAGCCGCCGGAACATATTGCGGCATTAAAAAGCCGGCTAACGATGACCCGTCAGTCAAGCACAAAAACGACATATGTATGTATGTTTCCGACAAAGTATGCAACGCTGCTACGGTTTACACTCAAAACAAGGTCAAGGGTGCACCGATTATCGTTACAAAATCAAATCTTGAAAAAAGCGGAAACAAGGCTGTTGCGGTCATAGCAAATTCTAAAAACGCAAACACCTGCAATGCAGACGGCGTCGAAAAAGCCGAGAGAATGTGTGAACTTGTATCAAACGAACTCGGTATACCAAAAGAACAGGTTATCGTTGCTTCAACAGGCGTAATCGGTCAGGTGCTACCCATAGAACCGATTGAAAAGGCTGTTCCGATTTTGGCATCTGAGTTGAGTTATAACGCAAACGAAGAAGCGGCAAGAGCAATTATGACCACCGACACGGTGAAAAAAGAATACGCCGTAGAATTTGAAATAGACGGAAAAATATGCACTCTCGGCGGTATGGCCAAGGGCTCGGGAATGATTCACCCGAATATGGCTACAACTTTGAACTTTATCACAACTGACTGTGCAATCAGCGAGGTAATGCTTCAGGCGGCACTGAGCGATATTGTTCAAATTACATACAACTGTCTTTCAATCGACGGAGACACATCGACTAACGATATGGTTGTTCTTATGTCAAACGGTTTAGCGGAAAACAGTGAAATCGTTGAGGAGTCGGTTGAATACGAAATATTCAAAAAAGCACTTTACGAAGTTATGGCAAACCTCACAAAAATGCTCGCAAAAGACGGCGAGGGCGCAACGAAACTGATTGAATGCACAGTAAGCGGCGCAGACAAGAGAAACACCGCCATTACTGTTGCTAAAAGCGTTGTATGTTCTACCCTCTTTAAGGCTGCAATTTTCGGCGAGGACGCAAATTGGGGCAGAATTTTATGTGCAGTAGGATATGCCGACGCAAAGTTTTACATAAACAAAGTGGATGTTGACCTCAAGAGTGAATTCGGCACTATCGCTGTTTGCAGAAACGGTGCAGGCGTTGAATTCAGCGAAGAAAAAGCGGCGGAAATTCTTTCCTCGGATGAAATTTATGTTCTTATAAATCTTAACGACGGAAACAAAGAAGCTACCGCATGGGGCTGTGACTTAACCTATGATTACGTAAGAATAAACGGCGATTACAGAACCTGATAAAGATATGAGGAGGACAGGTTATGAACACTATTGATAACGAGATGAAAGCAAAGACCATAGCGGAGGCTTTGCCGTACATTCAACTTTATCGCAAAAAGACCATTGTAGTAAAATACGGCGGCAACGCCATGATAAACGAGGAACTGAAAGAGGCTGTAATGCACGATCTTGTACTTCTCTCAACGGTCGGCATAAAAGTAGTTCTCGTGCACGGCGGCGGACCTGCGATAAATGAAACGCTCAACAAAATAGGTGTAGAAAGCAAATTTTCAAACGGTTTAAGAGTAACAGACAAAGAAACCGTTGATGTAGTACAAATGGTACTTGCAGGCAAGGTAAACAAAGACCTTGTATGCAAAATAGGAAATCTCGGCGGTCATGCAATAGGACTGTCGGGAATGGACGGAAATATGATAAAGTGCAAGCCGCTTGATGACGAGCACGGATATGTCGGAGAAATAATCGACACAAATATGGATGTAATAAACGAGGTTTTGGCAAACAACTTCATCCCCGTTATTTCAACCATAGGCTATGATGAAAACGGCAACTGCTACAACATAAACGCAGACACGGTTGCGGCACAAATTGCAGGCGACCTGAAAGCAGCGGCGCTTATTTCGATGACAGATATCGTAGGTCTTTTAAGAGATGTGAGCGACGAGTCAACGAAAATTCAAAGAGTGCTCATTTCCGACATTCCGGCATTAATCGCAGACGGAATAATCAAAGGCGGAATGATACCGAAAATAGACTCAATGACTCAAGCAATAAGAAACGGATGCGAAAAGGCATTCATAATTGACGGAAGAGTTCCCCACTCCATACTGATGGAACTTTTGACCGATGAGGGTCTGGGAACAATGTTTAGGAGCAGATAACAGATGATGAACACTAAAGAACTTGATGACAAATATATTGCTCACTCATACGGCAGATTCGATGTTTGCTTAACAAAGGGCAAAGGCTCTGTTTTATATGACGAGGGCGGAAAAAAATACATAGACTTCACATCGGGTATCGGGGTAAATTCATTTGGAATTTGCGATGAGATTTGGAGGGACGCAGTTGAGGAGCAACTCGGCAAGGTTCAGCACACGAGCAACCTTTATTACACCGAACCGTGTGCAAAGCTGGCAAAACTTCTATGTGAAAAAAGCGGTATGAAAAATGTATTTTTCTCAAACTCCGGTGCAGAAGCAAACGAGGGTGCAATTAAATTTGCGAGAAAATACAGTTTTGACAAATACGGCGAGGGCAGACACAACATAATTACTCTGACAGATTCATTCCACGGCAGAACGATAACCACTTTAGCCGCAACGGGACAGGACGAGTTTCACACCGATTTTGCGCCTTTTACGCAAGGTTTCAAATACTGCAAAGCAAACAGCATTGACGAACTTAAAAAACTGGCAACAGACGATGTTTGCGCCATTATGTTTGAGTGCATTCAAGGCGAAGGCGGAGTTAATAATCTAAGCGTAGAGTTCATAAATGAAATTGCAAAGATTGCAAAAGAAAAAGACATATTGATTATCGTTGACGAGGTGCAAACGGGCAACGGCAGGACCGGTAAATTTTATGCTTACCAGAATTATTCTCTCTGTCCCGACATAGTAACCACCGCAAAAGGTCTCGGCGGCGGATTGCCTATAGGTGCAGTACTCTTTGGCGAAAAGTTAAGCACGACGGTAACGCCGGGTTCTCACGGCTCAACTTTCGGCGGCAATCCGATAGTTGCAGCAGGTGCAATAAGCATCGTTGAAAGAATAGACGAAAAGTTCTTAGCAGATGTAAGAGCCAAAGGAAAATACATTACAGATTATATAAAAAACATTAAGGGAGTAAAGGATATCAGCGGTATGGGTCTTATGATAGGAATACTCACGGAAAAGAATGCATCCGATATTGCAAAAGAATGTCTTAAAAACGGTCTGCTTGTGCTGACTGCGCACAAAAACAAGGTTAGACTTCTCCCTGCTCTTAACATAAATTACAATGAAATTGACGAAGGACTGAAAATACTAAAGGAGGTCATTGAAAAATGAAACATTTACTCAAATTACAGGATTTAGACAAGAATGAGATACTCGATATTCTCAATCTTGCCGACCAATTAAAATACGAAAATCACAACAAAATAGAGCACCACATTCTCAAGGGCAAGACTCTCGGTATGATTTTTCAAAAAAGTTCTACAAGAACAAGAGTAAGTTTTGAAACCGGAATGTATCAACTCGGCGGTCAGGCTCTTTTCCTCTCGAACCGTGATTTACAAATCGGCAGAGGCGAAACTATTGAAGATACGGCAAGAGTTCTCTCCCGTTATCTCGACGGAATTATGATAAGAACCTTTGAGCAGTCCGAAGTTGAGGCTCTTGCAAAATACGGTTCAATTCCGATTATAAACGGTCTTACGGACTACTGTCACCCTTGTCAAGTCCTTGCCGACCTTATGACAATAAGAGAATACAAAAAGAGTTTTGACGGTCTGAAATTCTGCTTTATCGGCGACGGAAACAATATGGCAAACAGCCTTATCGTGGGTGCAATCACAATGGGTATGGAATGTTCTGTTGCATGTCCCGACGGCTACAAGCCCGATGCGCAGATTATGAATTGGGCAAATGAAAACGGAAAGTTCACCTGCTCGTCCGACATTCTCAAATGTGCAAAGAATGCCGATGTTCTTTACACCGATGTTTGGGCTTCAATGGGTCAGGAAGAAGAAAAAGCAGAAAGAGAAAAGATTTTCAAAGACTTCCAAATTAACGACAACGTTATGGCTGTTGCCAACGATAACGCAATGGTTCTTCACTGTCTCCCTGCTCACAGAGAGGAAGAGATAACCGCAAAGGTATTTGAGGAGCACGCAAACGAAATATTCGACGAGGCAGAAAACAGACTTCACGCACAAAAAGCTGTTCTCGTAAAGTTAATGCAGGACTGAAATAACTAAAAATTAAGACCGACATCGAATGATGTCGGTCTTTTACTGTATATGGTGTTTTTATTTTGTCCAATACTTAACGGTCAGGCATTTTGAATTTTGTGATTTGCCTGCGTTAATACTGCCGTTTTTAAGTGAGGTGTAAACATTGGCATATCCCTCATTATAATTCTTGTCGTCAAGTGTATTGCCTTTATCATCGGTATAAGTAGCTTTATTTGAAATATTAGTTACATACAAACAATCATTTGAGCAATCGGCAAGATAATCAGTGCCACCCTTATATGATTTAAGAGCATTATTAACTGCGGTACTGTAATCAAGCACGACACTTGCAAGGCAGTTACCCATATCGTTTTGGTCAATTCCACAACCGAAGCCGTAAACCTGATGGCTTATCTTTTGGGTTGCGGTGAATATAGAAGCACTATGCGAATTGCCTCCGCCGAATACCACCTTTGTTCCGTCATCATACATAGCCTCAATAATTGATGAATACCTATCAGTCATTTCAAACGAGGTTCTGTAAGCATATTCATTCTCCATTACGATGCCGGTTGAGCGACCTTGGTTATCTATATTTTCCCACTTATAAAACATATATCCGTCGCTCGGTGCATCAGCAACCAAATTAACCTTATCCCCTGCACGGTACGAACCCGAGCCCGAACCGTTTTCAACGGTAACATTAAAAGTAGGAGAATCTGATTTAACATAAACAGGTGTAAGATTAATCTCAGACTGTTCGGCTACATTGATTTTTGTTTCTGATGAATTGACATCCTCAAGAACATCCTGAACATCGCTCTCCCAGCGTTCAAAAAACATTCCTTTTTCTGCGGCAGGTGCGCTTATTTCGGCACTGGAATTTTTCTCTATATTGTAGGTCAAGCCGCCCTTAACATTAACGCTGACGATATCGGCGTCTCTGTAAACTGCTGTAAGAGTACAGTCGCAGTCTCCCACAAGCAAATTAATTGTGTCCTTTTTATCGGAATTTATATTTACTTTTTTATCTTTAACTCCGCTTGTATTACTCTTTTTCTCCCAGTGGTCAAAAACTTTTCCGCTCGGTGCCGGGTCTGCAACAACGGTAACATTTTGACCGTCGGTGTAAACACCGGAGCCTGTTCCGTTTTCTACCGTAACCTTAAAGGTCTCTTCCTTTGCTTCCTCAATCTTTTGGTAAACAGGTCTTACGTTAAATGAGTAATCATAATCAAGATTTTGTGCGTCATACTCTGCATAATCCATATAAATCGGTTTTGCGATTTCATCGGCAGCATATGCAGCGCCGTTTACAAATCCCTTACCGTAAGCATGGGAAATCTTATCGGAAACGGAGCCAAAGTAGCCGAGTTTATTCATGCCAAGAGCTACGCTAGCATAGCCTGCCAAAAAGCCTGCCTGATTGGTATCAAAGCTGACAGTCATAACATTATCAAATTTATTGACCTGATCGCTGCCTTCGGAGTGAGGATATGCGTCAACCAAAAGGAAATTAACATCATTGTATTTTTCGGCACATTCGTTAAGTGCCACAGCGAGCTTATCGCCCTGCATAACAACATACTGTGCTCCGTTGTCTACGGCGAGAGAAATATATTTATCTATCGTTTCGACGCTGATATTACCATCATCATCGGTACTGGGCTGATAATAGCGACAGCGACAATTCAAATTGTTTTCCTGACAGTAATTTTTAACTCCGTTCCAAGCATTTTGATTCTGAGCCTTATCGTTTATAGAAGCACCGTCTGTGATATACACAATATCAAAGGCGGTATTTGCATTTTTTGCACAGCCGCTAAGTGCTAAAGCAGAGCAAAGAGCAATAATCAAAACCAAAAATAACGACAAAAATCTTTTCATATTAATTGCCTTCCAAATTAAATAATTATATATTATAATATATCAAATCGGTTCACATTTTGCAATAGCAATTAGTCAAAATACATTGATTTAACATAAACATTATTATATAATTAACCTAATAAGTGACAAAAGGATTGATTAAATGCAAACAGAGCAAACGAAATACATAAGACAAATAACGGATTTCAAACCGGAAATAGCAATTATATTGGGTTCGGGACTCGGCGAGCTTGCCGAAAAAGTGAAAAATAAAATATCAATTGCATATAAAAACATACCGAATATGCCGATTTCCACCGCTCCGTCACACAAGGGTGAACTTATTTTGGGAGAACTTGCCGGCAAAAAAGTTGCTGTGATGCAAGGACGTGTGCACCTCTATGAAGGCTACACTCCGCAGGAAATTTTAATTCCGATAAGAATGCTAAAGGATTTAGGTGCAGAGAAAATTATTTTAACCAATGCCGTAGGAGCAATTAACAAAAACTTTAATGTCGGCGAGCTTATGATGATTACGGACCACATTTCTTGCTTTATCGACAGTTGCTTAATCGGAAAGAATGATGATAATTACGGCGTTCGTTTTCCGGATATGAGCAATGTATACGATGCCGATTTGCAAAATATAATCGAAAAGACCGCAAAAGACAATAACATTAAACTGAACAAAGGTGTATTCGTACAACTTAAAGGTCCGCAGTTTGAGACACCTGCAGAGATAAGAATGCTCGAAAAACTCGGTGCAGACGCAGTCGGTATGAGCACGGCAATCGACGCAATAGCGGCTAACCACTGCAAAATGAAAGTATGTGCCGTAAGCCTTATATCAAACATGGCGTGCGGAATATCAGAGCGACCGCTTAGCAGCGACGAGGTGTGCGAAGCAGCAGAAAAAGCCGCACCGATATTTGAAAAGTTGATAACAGAGATAACGAGGAATATGTAAATGCAAAATATGTACTTAAAGAGCGGAAAACTTTTTGTGCTTGACCAAACCAAATTACCGAACGAGGAAATATATTTTACTCCGAAAACAAAAGAGGACTATTACTACGCAATCAAAACACTTCAGGTCAGAGGTGCTCCGGCAATAGGAATTTTCGCCGGATACGCAATGGCATTGCTTGACGGAAATAAAGAGGAGTTAAAAGCATATCTGGATTCGTGCAGACCGACTGCGGTAAACCTAAGTTATGCTACATCAAGAATGCTTAAAGCATACAAAGACGGCAAAAATCTGCTTGACGAAGCGACGGCAATATACAACGAAGACATAGAAATGTGCAGAAAAATCAGCGAATACGGTCTATCGCTTTTGCATGACGGAGACGGCGTACTGACTCACTGCAACGCAGGAGAACTTGCAACGAGCAAGTACGGCACAGGGCTTGGTCCTCTGATTTTAGGAGCAGAAAAAGGATATAATTTTCACGCCTATGTTGACGAAACGAGACCGCTGTTACAGGGTGCAAGGTTGACATCGTACGAACTTGAAAAGGCAGGAATTGACACAACGCTCATTTGTGACAATATGGCAAGCCTTGTTATGAAACAAGGCAAAATAAACGCAGTTCTTGTAGGAACGGACAGAATTGCCGCAAACGGCGACATAGCAAATAAGATAGGCACATCGGGCGTTGCAATTCTCGCAAAATATTACGGCATACCGTTTTATGTTTTAGGTCCTTATTCAACCATCGACTATAAATGTAAAACAGGAAACGACATTGTTATCGAAGAAAGAGAACAATCCGAAATCAAGGAAATGTGGTACAAAAAGCCTATGGCTCTGCCTGAGACAAAATGTTACAATCCGGCATTTGATGTTACGGACAATAGCCTGATTACCGCTATTATTACAGACAGAGGTATTCTCAGAGCACCGTACAGGGAAAGTCTTGAAAGGATAAAAGACAATGATTAAGTTCACAAACGGATATATACTCGGCAAAGACTTTGAGTTGATAAAAGATGATGTGTATGTAAAGGGAGACAGCATATACAAGATAGGCAAATGTGATGAGAAAGCAGACAGCGTTTATGACCTAAACGGCAATTTGCTTATGCCGTCTTTTAAGAATGCACACACGCATTCGGCTATGACCTTCGGTCGCTCGCTTGCAGATGATTTACCGCTTCAATCTTGGCTCAGCGACGAAATTTTCCCAAGAGAGGCAAAATTAGAGAGTCAGGACATATACGATTTATCCATGCTTGCATTCCTTGAATACCTGACATCGGGCATCAGCGCCTGCTTTGATATGTATTATCACCCCGATATGATGGCAAAGGCAAGCATCGACTTAGGTTTCAGAACGGTTATGACAAGCGGACTGAATAATTTTTGTGAAAGTATTCAGAGTGTTGAGGATTATTACAAGAGATACAATTCTTACAGTGATTTAATCAGTTACAAACTTGGATTTCACGCAGAATACACAACCGACAAAAATCTTATTTTCGGTATTTCAAAACTTGCCGAGAAATACGAAGCACCCGTATTTCTCCACGCAAGCGAAACTAAGACAGAGGTGGAAGGCTGTATAAAAAGATACGGCAAATCCCCTACTCTGTTTTTGGACGAGATGGGAATATTCAACTATGGCGGAGGCGCATACCACAGTGTATGGGTTAGCGATGATGATTTGGAGGTTTATAAAAAGCGTGGCATTTGGGCGATAATCAATGCAGGCTCGAACGCAAAACTCGCCTCGGGCATTGCCCCTGTTTCAAAGATGCTAAAAAAAGGCATAAACATTGCAATAGGAACAGACGGACCGTCCAGCAACAACGCTCTTGATATGTTCAGGGAAATGTATCTGATAGAAGCAACTCAAAAACTAAACGACAAAGACGCCGCATCAACAGACCCGATAGAAATATTAAAAGCGGCTACAATCGGTTCTGCTCATTGTATGGGACTTTATGACTGCGACACCATAGCTGTGGGCAAAAAGGCGGATTTAATTGTAATCGATTTGCACAAACCGAGTATGCAGCCGATAAACAACATACTCAAGAACATTGTTTACAGCGGCTCTAAGGACATAGTTAAAATGACTATGGTAAACGGCAGGATTTTATATGAAAACGGTGAATTCAAGGGCATAGACGCCGAAAAGATATATTATAACGCCCAAAAGGCAACAGACAGGCTAAAATAATACAGTAATACAAAAAGCAACAGTAATGAGTTTTCTTCTCAAACTGTCGCTTTTTTATTTATACTAAAAATATGTTAAACAAAAGTTGAACATTCGGCACACAAATTCGTTTTTGCGATTTTTCTATTAAAAGAAAAAAACCGCCAAACACCTAAGTTTAGCGGTTTACAGGTGGAGCTGATAACCGGATTTGAACCGGTGACCTCATCCTTACCAAGGATGCACTCTACCGACTGAGCTATATCAGCAAAATGGCGACCCGAAACGGGCTCGAACCGTCGACCTCCAGCGTGACAGGCTGGCGTTCTAACCAACTGAACTACCGGGCCATTTCTCACCTGCCTAAGTATTATAACGAATTAGGCAGGTTATGTCAAGAAATATTTACTAACTTATTAAAATTTACAATGCAATAGTTTCGCAGTAAATACATCTGTATGTGCCGTTTGTATCGGTAAGTTTGAAAATATGGTCGATATTTTCGTTATTACAGATACAGTGCGGATTGGCACACTTTACGACATTTTTAATTTCAAGAGGAAGAATAAGTTTTCTCTTTTCCACTCTCTTACTGTTTTTAATGACATTAACGGTAGCGTTTGGAGCAAGAAAAGCGATAATATCAAAATCAAGGTCGATAAGAGAGTTAATCTTGATTATATCCTTTACCTCATTTTTTTTGCTCTTTGCGTTAGTAATAATAGCTACCTGACAATCGAGTTTATTAAGCGAAAGATGGTTATAAATTTTCATACCGACTCCTGCGGGAATATGATCTATAACATATCCGTTTTCAATAGAATCAATATTCAAGATTTCCACCCCATTTCAAGAGATTAATGATTAATGCCATACGCATATATTTTCCGTTAAGAGCCTGCTCAAAATATTTTGCTCGGGGATCATCGTCAACATCGGTGGAAATTTCGTTAATCCTCGGAAGCGGATGCATAATTGTCAAATTTTCCTTAGCATCCTTGAGTTTTGCTCGATCAAGAATAAATGCATCCTTATGTTTAAGATATTCCTCTTCAGAGAAAAATCTTTCTCTTTGAATTCTTGTCATATAAAGAACATCAAGCTCGCTCATTACATCCTCGAGCTTTTCTACCTGCTTATATTCGGCACCGCTCGGTATAAGCACATCTTTGATGATATAATCGGGAACCCTTAGTTCATCGGGTGCAATAAGGACAAATCGAACATTTTTATATCTGCTCATCGCCTTAATGAGAGAATGAACCGTTCTGCCGAATTTCAAATCACCGCAAAGACCGATTGTCACATCATTTAACTTTCCTTTTTCTCTGTAAATGGTGAGCAAATCAGCAAGAGTCTGTGTAGGATGAGCATGTCCGCCGTCACCTGCGTTGATAATCGGAACAAGCGATTTATTAACAGCGACTCTTGGTGCGCCTTCAAGCGGATGACGCATAGCGATAATATCTGCATAATTAGATACTATACGAACAGTATCCTCTACCGTTTCGCCCTTGGAGGCAGAAGAGGAAGAAGCCTCGGAAAATCCTAACACATTTCCCCCTAGTTCGTACATAGCCGCCTCAAAGGAAAGGCGTGTTCTTGTACTCGGCTCAAAGAACAAAGTCGCAAGTTTTTTACCCTCACAAATATGAGCGTACTTCTTTTTATTGGCGATAATATCATTTGCAAGTTCAATCATATCGTCAATTTCTTTAAGTGATAAATCTGTGGTATCCAGTAAATGCCGCATAAAATCTCCTCCTGAAAAAAATTTATTAATCCTTAGCACCGTTAACGGCAAGATAATCCTTTATACGCTGAACATTCTCAGCATTCTTTTCGTCCTCTTCAAGATACTCTATAATATCGTAAACATCAACAACAGAGTAAACAGGAAAGCCGTACTCTTCGCCAACCTCAGCCATAGCGGATTTTTCGCCCTGACCCTTTTCCTTACGGTCAACCATTACAAAAGTTGCCGCAACCTTAGTACCCTCAAGTTTTGAGAGAATCGACATACTTTCACGGATTGCTGTTCCGGCGGTAATAACATCCTCAACAATAACTATTTCTTCACCGCTGTGTGGCTTATAGCCTACGAACACACCGCCTTCGCCGTGGTCCTTTTCTTCTTTTCTGTTAAAGAAGAACGGAACATCAAGACCCTTATCTGCAAGTGCAACGCTTACAGAAACGGCAATCGGAATACCTTTATATGCCGGACCGTAAAGAACGGTTTTTTTATTTCCCATTTTTTCAAAATAAGCCTTTGCATAATAACGGCCGAGAGTCTTTATCTGCTCGCCTGTTTTAATCTCGCCTGCGTTAATAAAATATGGGATTTTTCTACCGCTTTTAGCAGTGAAATCTCCGAATTTAAGTACGCCTGCACCCTCTAAAAATTCTATAAATTCTCTCTTATATGATTCCATATTTTTCTCCTTATCTATATCAGCCGATAAATTCCTTACAACATCTTCTGTAAGCAGCAACAGGGTCATCTGCCTGAGTTATAGGTCTGCCGACAACTATATAATCGGAGCCAATCTCCCTTGCTTTTTCGGGAGTGGTAACTCTAACCTGATCGCCGACCTCACCGTCTGCAAAACGAACACCCGGGGTAACGGTGATAAAATCCTTTGAGCACGCCTGTTTTACCATACCTGCCTCAAGCGGTGAGCAAACAACACCGTCAAGTCCCGCCTCTTTTGCATTCTTTGCATACTTAACGATAGTATCGTTAATAGAAGCGTTAATGAGAAGTTCTTTTTGCATACGCTCCTCACTTGTTGAAGTTAGCTGAGTAACGGCAATCAAAATCGGTCTTGTGCCGTCCTCTCTTGTAAGTCCCTCAAGAGCCGCTTTCATCATATCTATTGTACCTGCGGCATGAAGATTAGTCATATCTACATCGAGTTTTGAAAGCACAGCCATTGATTTTTTTACGGTATTTGGGATATCATGAAGTTTCAAATCAAGAAAAATCTTATGACCTCTGCGTTTAATTTCTCTTACAATCGACGGACCCTCTGCGTAAAAAAGTTCCATACCGATTTTAACAAAAGGTTTTTCCTCAGTAAATTTATCAAGGAACTTAAATGTATCATCTGCACTCGCAAAATCGCAAGCAATAATTACGTCCTTTCCCATTAATCAACCACTCCTATAATATCACTTATTTTTTCTATACCGAGCTTTTCGCATTCAGCGGGAAGTTGCTCGATAATGTCTTTACATACATAAGGATTGACAAGGTTAGCCGCACCGACCTGAACGGCGGTTGCGCCTGCCATCATCATCTCTATTACATCCTTTGCCGTACTAACGCCGCCGCAACCCATAACAGGTATATTACAAGCCCTTGAAACCTGATACACCATTCTGACGGCAACGGGAAAAATTGCATCGCCGCTGAAACCGCCCATTTTATTTGCTATAACAGGCTGTCTGCGTTTAATATCAACACGCATACCAAGCAATGTATTCACCAGGCAAATACCGTCTGCTCCTGCCTCTTCACAAGCCTTTGCAATAGATACAATATCGGTTACATTAGGTGAAAGTTTAATAAACACAGGCTTAGTTGTAACAGCCTTAACCGCTTTGGTTACCTCTGCCGCCGCTTCGGGGGATGTTCCGAAAGACATTCCGCCGCCGTGAACATTGGGGCAGGAAACATTAACCTCAAGTATTCCCACCTGCTCCTCTCTGTCGAGGAGTTCGCAGGTATAAGCATAATCATCAACGCTAAAGCCCGAAACATTTGCTATAACCTTTTTATGAAAATACTTTTTCATCTCGGGCAGTTCGTGTTCAATTACATGATGAACGCCCGGATTTTGAAGCCCTACGGCATTAATCATTCCGTTTTTGCATTCAGCAATTCTCGGAGTCGGATTGCCGAAGCGTGCGTCCTTTGTAGTTCCCTTAAAAGAAAAGGAGCCGAGAATGTTTATATCGTAAAAATCCTTAAATTCATTTCCAAAGCCGAAAGTGCCTGAGGCGGGGACTATCGGATTATCCATTTGCATTCCTGCAAGATTTACGGACAAATCTACCATATAATCTCCTCCTTTACCAAAACAGGACCGTCCTTACAGATTCGCTTATTGCCGTACTTTGTTTTACAAGAGCAACCCATGCATGCACCGAATCCGCAGCCCATTCTTTCCTCAAAACTGAACTGTCCCGAAGTACTTGTGGCGTTGTAAACTGCCTTAAACATAGGAAGAGGTCCGCAAGTGTAAAAATAATCGTAATCTAAATCGGTCATAGCGTCGGTTACAAAACCCTTAATTCCATAACTTCCGTCAACTGTTGTCACCAAAGTATTACAACCGAGAGCCTTAAACTCGTCCTCATAAAAAATTTCACTTTTTGTATTAAATCCGAGGACGACAGTCGGCTTTTGACCGTCTGCTAAAAGAGCCTTCGCAAGATTATACATAGGCGGAACACCGACTCCACCGCCTATAAGAAGCGGCTTAGTCGATTTTGTTATATCATAACCGTTACCTAGCCCTGTCAGAACATCAAGAACTTCACCGCTCTCCAGTTTTGAGAGTTGCTCTGTTCCCTCTCCGACAATTTTATATATAATAGTTATACTTTTATCGTCATAATCGCACACAGAAATAGGTCGACGAAGAAATTTGCCCTCAAGGCGTATATTGATAAACTGTCCCGGAGCGGTTATATACCGAGTATCACCGCCGAGAACCATTTTATACACATCGTTCGTCAATGCGACATTTGATAAAATTTGATAATTGTTTTGCTTATACATAAATTATTCCTTATCCGCATCAATGGTGGATACGCCGAGTGTGATTTCCTCAAGGACATCAAGAAGAACCTTAACAGTATCAAGAGATGTAAACATAGTTACATTATTATCAACTGCCGCACGGCGAATTTCAGAGCCGTCAGAGTGGCTGTCGCCTGCGTTAATATCAATAGTGTTAATAACATAAGCAATATGTCCCTGTCGCAAAGCCATAAGGATTTCGTCACTGTCGTCTGCGGTAAGCTTACGGCGAACTCTTGTTCTGATATTATGTTCTTTAAGATACTTTGCAGTGCCCTCGGTAGCCTCAATATTAAATCCGAGGTCATAAAATCTCTTAATGAGAGGAAGTGCTCTTGGCTTATCCTGATCGGCTACGGTTACGAGAACAGTACCGTAGTTTGCAACATTCATACCCGAAGCCTGAATAGCCTTATAGAGTGCACGGGTAAGCGATTTATCATATCCGATTGCCTCACCCGTTGACTTCATTTCAGGTGAAAGGTAGGTATCCATACCTTTAAGTTTGCTGAACGAAAAAGCAGGAGCTTTTACATACCAGCGCTTCATCTCAGGCTCATATACCTGAGTAATGCCCTGCTCTTTAAGGCTGTGACCGAGAATAACCTGAGTTGCGATATGAGCCATAGGTTCATTGGTAGCCTTTGAGAGGAACGGCACGGTACGTGACGAGCGTGGATTAACCTCGATAACATACACATCATCGTTTTCGTCGGCAATGAACTGGATATTATAAAGACCGACAATTCCGATTGCTTTACCGAGTCTTACGGTGTAATCAATAATTTGGTCTTTTACATGCTGAGATACAGAAAATGTGGGATATACGGAAATACTGTCGCCCGAGTGAACGCCTGTTCTCTCTACATGCTCCATAATACCCGGAATATATACATCCTCTCCGTCGCAAATTGCGTCAATTTCAAGTTCCTTGCCCATAATGTACTTATCGACAAGAACAGGTTGCTCTGTGTTGACCTCAACCGCTGTTTGAAGATAATGTCTGAGCGACTCCTCATTTGCGACAATCTGCATTGCTCTGCCGCCGAGAACAAATGACGGACGAACAAGCACCGGATAACCGATTTCTTCGGCGACCTTAACGCCTTCCTCTATATCGGTTACAGCCTCACCTCTCGGCTGAGGAATGCCAAGCTGAATCATAACCTTTTCAAATGAATCTCTGTTTTCCGCTCTGTCAATAGCGTCAACATCAGTACCGATAATCGGAACACCGAGAGCATCCAGCGGAGCGGCAAGGTTAATGGCAGTCTGTCCGCCGAGGGAAACAACGATTCCGAGCGGATGTTCAAGTTCGATTACATTCATAACATCCTCAACGGTCAGCGGCTCAAAATAAAGCTTGTCCGATGTGGTATAGTCGGTTGAAACGGTCTCGGGATTATTATTGATAACAATAGCCTCATATCCTGCCTCACGGATAGACCAAATCGCATGAACCGTAGAATAGTCAAATTCAACGCCCTGACCTATACGGATAGGACCCGAGCCGAGCACGATAATCTTTTTCTTATCGCTGACGATTGATTCGTTTTCCTGCTCGTAAGTTGAGTAGAAATAAGGAACATAGGAATCAAACTCGCTGGCGCAGGTATCAATCATCTTATATACCGGGAACAGTTTATTTTCCTTACGGATATTATATACATCTCTTTCGCTCATCTTCCAAAGGCGTGCGATATATTTATCGGAAATGCCCATTCTCTTAGCTTCTCTGAGTGTAGGAAGATCACCGACATTTGCTTTTATTTCTTCTTCAAAGTCAACAATATGCTTAATCTTTTCGAGGAAGAACATATCAATCTTTGTATTATCGTAAATCATATTGATGTCGGCGCCGTGATAGAGAAGTTCCGCAATGGCAAAGAGTCTGTCATCGGTTCCGATTTTGATATATTCCATAAGTTCGTCATAGGTGTAGGTGTCGAACTTCTTATCGTAAAGGTGATTTACGCCTGTTTCGAGAGAACGCACGGCTTTAAGCAGTGACTCCTCAAATGTTCTGCCGATAGCCATAACCTCGCCCGTTGCTTTCATCTGAGTGTTAAGCGAATTATTAGCATCGGTGAACTTATCAAACGGAAAACGTGGAATTTTAGTAACAACATAGTCGAGTGTAGGCTCAAAAGATGCAGGAGTGTTCGCAATTTGAATTTCGTCAAGGTGCATACCTACACTGATTTTTGCAGAAACTCTGGCGATAGGATAGCCTGATGCTTTAGAAGCAAGAGCAGACGATCTCGAAACACGTGGGTTAACCTCGATAAGATAATATTGGAATGAAAGAGGGTCAAGAGCAAACTGAACATTACAGCCGCCCTCAATTTTAAGTTCACGAATAATCTTGAGTGCGCTGTCACGAAGCATTTGATACTCTTTATTTGTGAGAGTTTGAGACGGAGCAACTACAACGCTGTCGCCGGTATGAATACCGACAGGGTCAAGGTTTTCCATATTACAAATAGTAATGGCTGTATCGTTAGCGTCACGCATTACTTCGTATTCTATTTCCTTATAACCCTTAATCGACTTTTCAACAAGAACCTGATGAACCGGGGAAAGCGCAAGTGCATTCTTGAGCATAATTCTGCATTCATCTTCATCGTCTGCAAAACCGCCGCCTGTACCGCCGAGAGTAAATGCGGGACGAAGAACAACGGGATAGCCTATATCCGAAGCGGCTTTTAAGCCTTCTTCCAGAGTATTTGCAATTTCGGACGGCAAGACGGGCTCGCCGAGACTTTCGCACAAGTCCTTAAACAGTTCTCTGTCCTCCGCCTTTTCGATAGCCTCAAACGAAGTGCCGAGAATCTCTACATCACACTCTTCAAGGACACCTTTCTTTGCGAGTTGAACGGCAAGGTTAAGTCCTGTCTGTCCGCCGAGTGACGGAAGAATGGCATCGGGTCTTTCGTGGCGGATAATTCTTGCAACATATTCAAGTGTAAGAGGCTCCATATACACCTTGTCGGCAATATCTGTATCTGTCATTATGGTTGCGGGGTTTGAGTTAATGAGAACAACCTCATAGCCCTCCTCACGCAGTGCAAGGCAAGCCTGAGTACCGCTGTAATCAAACTCGGCAGCCTGACCGATAACGATAGGACCTGAACCGATTACGAGTACCTTATGTATATCTGTACGCTTTGGCATATTATTCAGCCTCCTTTTTCATCATATTAATAAATTTATCAAAGAGATAAGCACTGTCTTGCGGGCCGGGTGCGGATTCGGGATGATACTGAACGGAAAACAGCTTTTTCTCCTTACATTCGACACCCTCTGCTGTATCGTCAAGCAAATTCTTATGCGTGAGAGTAAGCGGAGTATCTTTAAGAGAATCAATGCTTACGGCATAGGAATGGTTTTGGGAAGTAATTTCAATCTTACCGGTTTCAAGATTCATAACCGGGTGGTTACCGCCTCTGTGGCCGAATTTCATCTTAAACGTTTTAGCTCCGTGAGCAAGAGAAATCATCTGATGTCCGAGGCATATACCGAAAATGGGAAGTTGTCCGCTGAGAGATTTAACGAGTTCGATAACCGGAGTAACATATTCCGGGTCGCCGGGTCCGTTTGAAAGAAAGAGTCCGTCCGGCTTAAGTTTAAGAACTTCCTCGGCTGTTGTATTATACGGAACTACCGTAACATTACAGCCCTTTTCGTTAAGTTTTCTGATAATATTGAGTTTAATGCCGCAGTCAACCGCAACAACGTCAAACTTATGATTGGGGGTACGGGAGTACCAGCGTGACTTGCAGGAAACTCGGGATACCATATCGGTAGGAATAACATATTCCCTAACCTCTTTAAGTGCTTCTTCATATGGTTTATCTGCATCGCAAATCATAACCTTTTGGCTGCCCTCGTTACGGATAATTCGGGTAATCATCCTGGTATCAACACCGCTGATACCGGGTATATCGTACTCTGCGAGAATTTCCGACAGAGTCTTTGTATATCTGAAATTAGACGGAAGGTCATTATATTCCCTTACGATAAGGCCGCCCATAGTGGGAACTCGGGTTTCAAAATCCTCGTCATTAATTCCGTAGTTGCCGATAAGAGGATATGTCATACATACCATTTGGTCGGTATATGACGGGTCGGAAATAATTTCCTGATAGCCCACCATAGAGGTATTAAACACAATTTCGTTTACGGCGGTGACATCGGCACCGAAGCCGTAGCCGTAAAATTCTTTACCGTTTTCAAGAACGATTTTTTTATCATAAGGCTTCATATACAATTTCTCCTTTACATACAGTTAATACATTTTTTCCGCAAAGTTGCCAGCCCTCAAACGGAGTGGCACGACCCATAGAAAGAAATTCATCGGGGTTAACAGTCCATTTTTTATCAAGGTCAAGAAGTGCCAAATCGGCAACTTCGCCCTCTGCGATTTTTCCGCCCGGCAAATCAAAAATTTGCCTCGGCTTAACGCTCATCATTTCAATGAGCTTTGTAAGAGGAATAAATCCCGTTTTAACAAGTTTTGTATAAAGAACGCCAAAGGCCGTTTCAAGTCCTACAACGCCCATTGCCGAGCCTGCAAGCCCCTTTGACTTTTCTTCCTGTGAGTGAGGCGCATGGTCGGTTGCTATAACGTCTATCGTACCGTCAAGCACACCCTGTAAAAGTGCCTGCTTGTCTTGCTCGGACCTCAGCGGCGGATTCATCTTAAACCGTCCGTCCTCTTCTAAGTCCTTGTCGCACATAGTGAGATAATGCGGTCCTGTCTCGCAGGTTACATTAACACCGCTCGCCTTTGCTTTTCTGATAATATCAACGCTTTCTTTAGTTGAAATATGACAGACATGGTAATGCACGCCTGTTTTTTTTGCAAGGCGGCAATCACGCTCAATCTGTTCATATTCCGATGCGGAGCAAATACCCTTATGGTGATGCTCTTTGCAATATTCGCCGTCATGAATATAACCGCCGTGAAGCAGAGAATTAACCTCGCAGTGAGCGGAAATTATCTTACCCGCTCTTTTACATTCGGTCATAGCCTTAAGCATAACATCATCGTCTTGAACGCCTGTACCGTCATCACTGAAACCGACAGCAATATCTTTGAGTGCGTTAAAATCAACCGTTTCTCCTTTGCCCTGTCTGCCCTTCGTGATAGATGCGAAAGGATAGACATTTATTACGGCATCTCTGTCGATTATATCGGTTTGAGCCTTTATACCATCAAGGCTGTCGGGCACAGGATTGACATTAGGCATGGAACAAACGGCGGTATATCCCCCTGCCGCAGCAGCCAGAGTGCCTGTCTTTATCGTCTCTTTATAAGAAAAACCGGGCTGTCTAAGATGTACATGAACATCTACAAAGCCCGGTACTAAATACTTATCCTGTGCAATAATAACAGCGTCAACTCCATTTTTGGAAATGGAGGTACTAAGGGTATCGATTTTGCCGTCTTTTATAAGAACATCAATTTGTTGAAAACCGTCTCCGATATAACAGAGAGCGCCCTTGATTAGTGTAGTCATATTGCACCTCTTTCGTTTGAATTATTATAATTCAAAACGCCAAAATAGTCAATATAAAATTATACTTTTTATATAAAAATAAGCCAAGAAAAAACTCTCGGCTTATTTTGTCTTAAAAATGTTTATTCGTTTTTGTTTTCCTCATTTGAATTATCAGGAATATCAACCGAAGAATCCGTTTCATTCTCTGTTACGGTATCGAGAGCATTCTCTGATTCATCGGCGGCTGTCTCGTCTTTGGGAGCCTCTAAAGTACCGTATTTCATAAGGTTTTCAAATTCTTCGCCGTTAATCTTTTCTTTTTTAAGAAGAGCATTTGCGACAAGTTCGAGTTTATCATAATGCTCTTTAAGAATCTCGACGGTTTTGTCGTATGCCTGACGCATAATTTTTTCAACTTCGGCATCGATTCTTGCGGATGTTTCTTCGGAATAGTTATTTACATGACCGTAGTCCTTTCCGAGGAAAACTTCGCCGTTTCCGCTGTCATAAACAACGGGTCCGATTGAATCGCTCATACCGTATTTAATTACCATATCACGAACAATCTCGGTAGCACGCTGCAAATCGTTTGACGCACCGGTAGAAATATCATCAAGTGCAAGAGCCTCTGCTACCCTACCGCCGAACATGGAAACAAGGTTATCAAGCATTTCCTTACGGGAATTATAATTTTCTTCCTGCGGAGTATACCAGGTATAACCGCCTGCTCCGAGGCCTCTGGGAATAATGGAAATTTCCTTAACCGGGTCATGACCCTCGGTATAATAAGCCGACACGGCATGTCCTGCCTCATGAAAAGCGGTAAGTTTCTTTGCTTTATCGGAAAATTTATGCGATTTCTTTTCCGTTCCGAGTTCTACACGTGACGAAGCGTCCATAATATCCTGAAGTACAATAGCCTTTCTGCCGTTTCTTACAGCAAGAAGAGCCGCCTCGTTCATAAGATTTTCAAGGTCTGCACCGGTAAAACCGATAGTAAGTTTTGCAATTTCGTGCAAATCAACATCGGGAGCTAGCGGCTTATTCTTTGAGTGAACCTTAAGAATATCTTCTCTGCCCTGAGCATCGGGACGGTTAACCGTAATCTGTCTGTCAAATCTGCCCGGTCTTAAAAGAGCCGGGTCGAGAACATCGGGTCTGTTTGTTGCGGCTATTACGATAACTCCTGTATTGGAGCCGAAACCGTCCATTTCAACAAGAAGTTGATTAAGCGTCTGTTCTCTTTCATCATTTCCGCCGCCCATACCGGTACCACGGTGACGACCGACGGCATCAATCTCATCAATGAAAACTATGCAAGGACTCTTTTTCTTTGCCTGCTCGAACAAATCCCTTACACGGGATGCACCGACTCCGACATACATCTCTACAAAATCAGAACCGGAAATACTGAGAAACGGGACTCCTGCCTCGCCTGCAACAGCTTTTGCAAGAAGTGTTTTACCTGTACCCGGAGGACCTACAAGAAGAACGCCCTTTGGAATTCTTGCACCGAGTTCGGTATATTTCTCTCCGTTTTTAAGGAAATCAACAAGTTCGGCAAGTTCTGCTTTTTCCTCGTCACAACCTGCAACATCCTCGAATTTTTTATCGGATTCCTCTCCTGAGGAATTCTTGGATTTAATTTTACCGAAGCCGAGCGTTCTGTTTGTTTCGTTACCGATAGAACTGCTCATTCTTCGCATAAGCCAAACAAACATCAGTATGATGATTACCGTAAATATAAAAGTGGGCAGCATACTCATCCACCAAGAATTTGACGAGCCCTTTTTGTAGTTATAAGTAATCTGCGAATCCTGATGACTGTCGTTATATCTGTCGACATATTCGCTTATATCATCTATAAAATAAGATACGCTGGGAACGCTGTATTTATTAACAGTCTTATCATCATCCCTGAGTTTATAGTTAAGTTCGCCTGTGCTCAAATCAAGTTCAAAGCTCTCAACTTTATCGTTACGAAAGAGGTTAACTATTTCGCTGTAATTAGTCGTAACGGTATTTTTATTTTGATAAGAAAGCAAAAATATCGAGCCAATAAGCAAAACAGGAATTAATATATAAAATATTACGGTTTTCCAGTTTTGAGACATATTTTTTCTCATTAATTATTATCCTCCAAATGAATGTTAAAAAGCAAAACACGAGAGGTATCGTCTTTTATTCTCACTCTCTCGTCAACGCAGTAACCGTATACTCCGATTACTCCGACATCATCGCACAAAACGGGAACCGTCGCTCTTTTTTCAACATCTATATTCAGTTCGTTGAAAAGTTTTTTGAGCGATTTTGTGCAATTTCTTTTTGCAGGAGAAATCGTATCTCCGCTTTGCCTGCTTCTGACACAAATGTTACCACTTATTTTATCACAGTCGCAATAAAATGCAAATTGTTTAAGCAATAATTCACCGTTTGTTAAAAATTCAGACTTAGATATTACCTTTTTATTAACAATTTCAGCCTTAAGCGGCATATCATTCTCAATTAAAGCAATCCTGATACTGTTCTTATCCGACACAGCAAAGCACTTTCCTTTAATCTGAACCTTGCCGTTCTTGAACAAAAGGCTGTAAACTTCGCCGATATGCACTCTGTCAATAGGCAGAGAATTAATTTCAAACAGTTTTACCAAAACCCGCTTTACAATCGAGGGATGATAAAGCCTGAGCTTTGATTTATCAAGAACGCCGTTATTATATAAGTCGCAGAAACACTCCTCTGACTGACAGTCAAGGCAGTCACAGTCCGAAGAAATCGCCTCAATAAGAGACGAAATATTATTCTCAAAAGAGGGATTAATTTCCCGAAGGACGGGTACGACGCTGTTTCTTATACTGTTTCTTGCGTAATCGTTGCAAAGATTTGTGCTGTCAATTCTGTATTTAATACCATTTTGATTACAAAAATCACGAATCTCGGCAGACGAAATTTCTATAAGCGGTCTTATTATATTGTCCCTCACCGGAGAAATAGAGGCGAGCCCTCTGGGTGAAGTCCCTCTGACTGCTCTAAAAATAAAAGTTTCGACATTATCGGACAGGTTGTGTGCGGTCGCAATTTTGTCGGGAGAAAAGGAAGAAAAGAATTCGTATCTGATTTTTCTCGAGTATTCCTCAACGCCCATTGAAAGTGCCTTGGCTTCTTTGGGTGCGTTTACGGAGATGGATTTGAACTCCACATTATTCTTTTTGCAGAATTCCTTTACGAATTCGGTATCGGAAAGTGATTCCTCTCCCCTGATTCCGTGCTCGACATTAGCAACCAAAATGCGAAGATTGTACTGTTTTTGCCTTTTTAGTAGATACCACAGCAGCAGCATTGAATCCGCACCGCCGGACACACCGACAACTACAAAATCGCCCTGTTCGAGCATATCATATTTTTTTACGGTTTCATCAACCCTGGTTATAATCTCTGACATTGTCTATTGCCCTAAAGCGAGTAAACTCTTTATCAAATGTTAGCTGAATCGTGCCGACTCCGCCGTGACGGTTCTTTGCAACGATAAGTTCGGTTAAATTTTCGTCCACCTCGTCCCTTTCCTCTTCGGAAAGTTCGTTACGGTAATAGTCGGGACGATAAAGGAACATAACAATATCCGCATCCTGCTCGATAGAACCCGATTCACGCAGGTCGCTGAGTTGAGGGGTATGCGTTTTACCCCTGCCTTCTGTTCCACGGGAAAGTTGGGCACAACAAATAACAGGAATATTCAAATCCTTTGCCATCATCTTTAGGTTTCTGGTGATTTCGGAAACCTCCTGAACTCTGTTTTCCTTATGAACGGCGGACTGAATAAGTCCGAGGTAATCTATGAGAATACAGTCAACGCCTTTTAATCTGCGGACGATTGACTTAATTTCAGGAACGGTAATCGCCGCCGTATCATCAAGATAAAGTTCAACATCATGGAAAGACGAAAGAGCGTTTCCGAGCCTAATCCACTCGTCATCGGTAAGTTCACCGGTTCTGAACTTTTGGGATTCGATACCTGCCTGAGAAGCAAGAAGTCTCTCCGCAAGTTGTTCTTTTGTCATCTCAAGAGAAAAGAATACACAGCGTTTTCTTGCTCCCATTGTAATATTTTGCGCAAGGTTGAGCGCAAACGAGGTTTTACCCATAGCGGGACGGGCGCCGATTAAGATAAAATCGGATTTATTAAGTCCCGTTATGTACTTATCGAGCAGACCGAAACCTGTCGGAATACCGAGATAGTCTTTTCGATTTTCACCGCTTCTGTTTTTAAGTTCGGGGAAAACCTTGTCCATAATTACACTGCTGATAATCTCCGGACCCTTACCTGTCTTACCCTCACGAATATCATAAATCTTTTGCTCGGCGCTGTCCAATATTGCACTTGCACTGCCGGCACCTGCGGAAGCGTCATCTATGATACTCTGCGAAACCTGAATAAGGTTACGAAGATAATACTGTTCTTGAACAATCTTAGCATATTTTTCGATATTTGCGGTTGACGGAACAACATTTGCAAGTTGGAGCAAATACTCCTTACCGCCTGCCAAATCGTACTTGCCGTCTTTTGTAAGCGCATCGGCAATGATAACAGGGTCGATAGCACCGCCGTTATTCATAAACTGATAATCCATAGCGGCATAGATAGCCTTATGCTGCGGCAGATAAAAATAATCCGCACGCAGATAAAGGTTAGCGTCAGCCATACATTTATTATCAATAAGAATACTACCAAGAACGCTCTGTTCTGCCTCTAAATTATATGGTAATGTAACATTCAATTCTGCCATTTGAATTATTCCTTATTACGCCTCGATAACCTGAACGCTGATTTGCGCCACAACGCCGTTATAAACCTTTACCTCAGCCTTAACGGTACCGAATGCTTTAATATCCTGCATATTGATTTTTCTCTTATCGACTTCTATGTTAAGTTCGTCGCTGATTTTATTTGCGACATCCTTTGCTGTAACGGAGCCGAAGAGTCTTCCGCCCGTTCCTGCCTTTGCTTTAAGTGTAAAGGTCTTACCGTCAAGTTGTGCCTTAATACCCTGAGCCGCCTTAAGTTCCTCTGCTTTATGGAATTTCTTAGCTTGCTCCTTATTGTTAAAATCATTCATAGCGGTAGCGTTGGCTTCAACCGCAAGTCCCTTTGGAAAAAGAAAATTGCGTGCATAGCCGTCGCTTGTATTTACAAGGTCGCCTTTTTTTCCGAGGGATTTTACATCCGCTTTTAATATAACCTTCATAAAAAATCCTCCTGTCTTTTATTTATCGTTTAAGTATACGATAATTTATATCTCCATAAATATCGGAAGTATCATAGGCGAACGCTTTGTTTTTTCATACATAAGCCTTGACACCTCGTCACGAATCTTTGTCTTTACGCTGTTCCAGTCATTATATCTGCTGTCGTACTGCTCATCGATAACACGGCAAGCCAAGTCTCTGGCTGCATTCATAAGTTCCTCGTTATCCTTAACATAAACGAAGCCTCTTGATACAATATCGGGGCCCGAAACAACATATCCGTCGTGAGAATCAATCGTTGCAACAACGATAATAATACCGTCCTGAGAAAGACGCTTTCTGTCATTGAGAACAATATTACCAACATCACCTACGCCCAAGCCGTCAACATAAATATCACCTGCGGGAACGGTACCGACCTTTTTGATATAATCCTCGGTGAGTTCCACGGTTTCGGCAATATCGGGAATATAAATATTATCCTTTGGTATTCCCATCGTTTCGGCAAGTCCGGCGTGCTTTACAAGATGCTTTTGCTCGCCGTGCACGGGAATGAAATATTTGGGATTTACGAGACCCATCATAAGTTTCAAGTCCTCTTGGCATGCGTGACCCGAAACATGAACCTCGTACATTTTTTCGTATATTACTTCTACCTTACGCTTCATAAGCGCATTAACAACATTGCCTACCATTTTTTCGTTACCCGGAATAGGAGTAGCGGAAATGATAACATAGTCATTAGGAGTAATAGACACCTTTCTGTGGTCGCCGAAAGCCATCTTTGTAAGAGCGGACATAGGCTCTCCCTGTGAACCCGTAGTAATAATTACAAGTTTATCATCAGCATAACTTCCGATTGAGTCAATAGGTATAAGAATATTTTTAGGCACAATCAAATAACCGAGTTCTTCGCCGACCTTAACAAGATTTTCAAGGCTGCGACCGATAACGGCTACCTTTCTGCCCCTTGTCTGGGCAACATCTATAATCTGCTGAACTCTATGGATATTTGACGCAAAGGTAGCGACAATAATACGTTTATGCTTAGCCTTTGCAAACAGTTTTTCAAAACTGTCGCCGACATTTCGCTCGCTCATTGTATAGCCCGGGCGTTCGGCGTTTGTGGAATCAGAGAGAAGAGCCAACACGCCTTTTTTACCGTATTCGGCAAATCTTGGCAAATCAATCATATCTCCGTCAACGGGTGTCGTATCAATCTTAAAGTCGCCGGTTTGGATAATAATTCCTGCCGGACATCTGATTGCAAGTCCAACAGCGTCGGGAATAGAATGGTTGACATGAATAAGTTCAATGTTAAACGAACCGAGCGTTATGTTATCTCTCGGTTTTATTTCAACAAGTTTTACGCTTCCGAGAAGTCCGTGTTCCTCAAGTTTGCCTTTAATCAAACCGATTGTAAGTTTTGTTGCGTAAACGGGAATATTAACCTGCTTAAGAAGATAAGCCAAGCCGCCTATATGGTCCTCATGACCGTGAGTGATGATAATTCCTCTTATTCTTTCCCTACAATTTTTAATATAGGTAAAATCGGGAATTACGAGGTCAACACCAGGCAATTCCGCAGTCGGGAAAGCCAGACCGCAGTCTACGATAAACATATCGTTTTTATACTCGTAAACGGTCATATTCTTTCCTATTTCATTAATTCCGCCAAGGAAAGAAATGCGAACTCTCTCCTTCTCCTGCGGAGGCTGAAGAGCCGATTTCTTCGGTGTCTTCTTATAGGTATAGTAGCGGCGCTTAGAATTCCGTTTTCTCTCGCCGTTCTTCTGTGACACCTTATTTGTATTTGTCATTAAATAAATATCCTCCTTAAAAAATTTATTTTTCCGAACTTAAACAATATTATTATTTTAATTTATATTATCATTATTGTCAAGCGATAATTAATTATATACAAATTATATGATATTAATTAATCATATTGATTATTAATAAAATTCGTGCTAAAATAGCCAAGGTGATTTTATGAAACAGATAGAAATTTATACGGACGGAGCTTGCAGCGGAAATCCGGGACCGGGCGGCTGGGGTGCAGTCTTGGTCTATAACGGAAAAGAAAAAGAACTTTCGGGCAGCGAAAAGAACACAACAAACAACCGAATGGAATTGACTGCCGTTATTATGGCTCTAAATGCGCTCAATCAACCGTGTGAAGTTAAACTTACCACAGACAGCAAATATGTATGCGACGCAATAAATAAAAGCTGGGTTTACTCTTGGAGAAAAAACGGCTGGAAAAAGAGTGATAAAAAGCCTGCACTAAATGTAGATTTATGGAAAGAACTGCTGTCATTACTTGAAAAGCACGAAGTAGAATTCATCTGGGTGAAAGGTCACAACGGACACAAATACAACGAAATATGCGACTCTCTTGCCGTAAAAGAATATCAAAAATACCTATAACGATTATGAAAAAGCAACCAAGAAATCATTACGATTTCCCGATTGCTTTTCTTTTTACATTCAAAACGGACATTCCGACAACAACAAGCAAGAGTCCGATGATATTAAACAACAAGTTTCCGTTTTCCTCTCCGAGTAACAGATACGACAAAACAAAGCCGAAAATCGGAGTAAATGAACTGAACACGGTAATAGATGAAACCTCGTTATATTTAAGTAATATACTCCAAAGCGAATACGCAACGGCAGACACGCAGGCAAGATACAAAAGAATCAATATGCCCCTTAAGTTAAACGAAATTCTGCCACCCATAAAAAAGCCCACAACGCTCATAACCGCACCACCGAGGATAAACTGATAACCCGAAAGAAGAGCCGGATTATCGTTCTTTGCAAATTCTTTCATAAACACAGAGGAAAACGAGTAACCGAGGGCAGAAAAAACGAGCATTAAATCGCCGGAATTAATCGAACTTCCGAATTCACCGCCGAAGAGTCCTCCGGCAACAGCAACGCCAATAAAACCGAAAGTGCAACCAACAAGTTTTTTTACCGTAAAGCGTTCCTGCTTAAAGATAAAAGCAGAAATTAGCAGTACAAAAAACACATTTAATCCGTCAATCACACTTGCTCTTACTCCTGTGGTATGTGCAAGACCCAGGTAAAAGAAAAGGTACTGAATAACTGTTTGAAAAAGAGACAGCACACATATTTTACCGTATGACGATTTCTTGGGAAGTAAAAACTTTTTTCCTATTAATGTAAAAATAAAGACTGTAAATATGCCCGCAAGAAAAAATCTGCACCCTGCAAATAATATAATAGATGCAGTATCGGCTGAATTAATATCTAAGATTTTATATCCGATTTTAATTACCGGAAATGCACTTCCCCACAAAAGGCAACACAATATTGCAAGCGGACATAGCACATAAATTTTTTTGAAGAAAGATGACTTGTTTTTCATATAACGTAAAAATAAAGGTAGTGTGAGCGGCACACTACCTTTAGTCCTTATTAGGTTTAATTATTTAACGGTTACGCCTTTTTCTGCCATATAAGCAGTGTCAGCCGGGAAGTGGTTCTTATAAACAACGTCAAGCGATGCACTCTTGTCCTTAAGGATAGCAACATTTGCGTGCTTAACATCAATATGAACCTTCATAACATAGTCAGCCTCAACGATTTCCTTATTAGCAACATTAATCTTAATTGTACCGGTACCGCCTGCATAGTTAACTACAAAGTTATCATCAACAGTACCCTGTGAGAATGAAAGAACGCTGATGCTGTTTACAACGCTGGAAATATCGCCGAGGGAGTTAAAGAATCTACCCTGTGAGTCTTCGCCGGGCATAGAAAGAAGCTGAGCCTTTGGCTGAAGCTGAAGAGTAATTGTACCGTCGCCGTTATCGGTTACATTACAAGCGAGAATATCGTCATTTGTAAGGTGTGATACGGTTCTGTCAACCTTTGAGCCGTCGGAGATAGTCTGAAAATCATTCTTAGGCTCGAGCGAATTACCGGGTGAAAGGCTCTTTACACCGCCTGTGAAAAGACCGCCTACGATACCGGGAACGAGTTTATTGATTGTATCATTAGACTGACCCTCAACAAGAAGGTTATTTACATCAATAGATTCATCGCCGAGAAGTTTATACATAGTAATCGGGCTGCCCTCATATGCACCGTCAACCGTCATTGTCTTTGTGTTATTATAGCACTCAACATAGTAATTAACTACATCTTCCTGTGATGAGAAATTTACTCCGCCGTATGTACCTGCCTTAAACTCATTATCAAGAACAGAAACATCCTCGAAAGCCTTACTGCTCTCATCCTGTGCTACCTTGGGTGACGAAAAAATAACAATTCCGATAGTTGCAACAAGAAGAATAACGACTACAACCGTTAAAAATCTGTTGAACTTTGCAAGACCCGAATTATCCTTAACCTTTACTTTTGCCATAATTTTTCTCCTTAAAGAATATTTCTAATATATAATACATTATATCTCCGACAAATTCAACAATTTTTTCAAAAAATAGTAAAAATATATTAAAAATTATGATATAATGACTATCAGAAATAAGGAGGCAGAATTATGCAAATCACTCCTATAGCAAAAATTTATAATGATTTTGACAGCAAATTTGCCGTACCGAGACAAAGCGGACTCGTGAATTCTATTAAATCAAAAATAATTTTTGAAAAAGAATACGCATCCGCCGAAGCCTTCAAGGGACTTGAGGGATACAGTCATTTATGGCTTATTTGGGAATTCGACAAAAACGCACACGAATCAAACTCCCTGACCGTAAGACCGCCGAGGCTCGGCGGCAACGAAAGAATGGGAGTATTCGCCACACGATCGCCTTACAGACCAAATCCGCTCGGGCTTTCAAGTGTAAAGTTAGAGAAGATAATACGAGAAAACGGCAAAGTCAGCCTAATTGTAAGCGGCGCGGATTTGATAAACGGAACAAAGATTTACGACATTAAACCGTACCTTGCTTACAGCGACTGCCACACAGACGCCGTTTGCGGCTTTGCAGACGAAAAAAAGGACTATAAGCTGAGTGTCAATATTCCCGAGATCGAAGCGTGCAAACTCAGCAAAGAAGAACTCGGCACGCTCAGAGCAATACTTTCGGGCGACCCACGTCCTGCGTATCAAAAGGACAACAGGATATACGGTTTTCGCTTTGCGAAAAAAGAGATTAAATTCAGCGTAAGCAACAACGAATTGACTGTTTTAGGTATAGATGATGAATGACAACGAACTGATTAAAAAAAGGCTTTTTGAACTTTCACGCAGGTCATATGAGCGAGGATATACCGTTTATTCCGATTTTTTGAGGATTGACGAGGCGGGTATTTTATTTGAGCAAAAATACGATACACCGTTTCATCTTTTCGGCGGATACGAAAATGCCGAGAGAACGATTGCGGCTTTTGGCGATGAGGAGGATTGCTACCCTATCGTCTGCATAAAAATCAAACCCGTAAATCAAAAATTTGCAGACAAACTGAGCCACAGGGATTTTTTGGGTTCTTTGATGAATTTAGGCATTGAGAGGAGCACGCTCGGAGATATTGTAATCAATAACAACTGTGCATATCTTTTTTGTCTTGAAAAAATAAGCGATTATATAATAAACGAACTTGACAGAGTAAAGCATACGAGTGTAAAATGCTCAGTCTGCGAAAGCGTACCGCAGTTTTTATCAGAACCTCCCGAAGAAGAAAAAATCACCGTGTCCTCAATAAGAGTTGACACAGTGAGTGCGGCTGTATTCAATCTGTCGAGAAACGCAGTAACTCAACTCGTTAATCAGCAGAAAGTTTTTATCAATTCAAAAACGATATATAAAGACTCTGTGCTCTTAAAAGAAAACGACAGGGTTACGATAAGAGGCTACGGAAAATATATATTCACCTGTATTTACAATGAAACAAAAAAGCACAAACAACTGATAGGCGTAAGAGTATACAGATAAAAAAAGCGGACTTGTTAGGCATTAAACAAGTCCGCTTTTTTATTCCGTTTTTTTGCTCTTTTTGCCGAAAGAGATTTTATTTTCCGTGCCGTTTAGCAGCCGCTTAATATTATCCCTATGAGCAATTACCACTATAAGAGTAAACACAAGTGCAATTAACACAAGCACTATATCTTTATAGAAGAGCCACATCATAACGGGATAAAGCACAGCCATCAAAATTGAGCCGAGGCTTACATACCGTGTTACAACGAGATTAACTCCGAATACAGCCAGAAGAATAAGTGCTATTTTCGCATTTACAAAAATAACCATACCGCCGCTCGTTGCAACGCCCTTTCCGCCCTTAAATCCAAAAAAGCAAGGAAAGATATGTCCGATTACGGCGAACAAGCCTGCGAATGATTTAAGGCAAATTACAGAGTTTGTGTCAAGAGAATCAAGCAATTTCTTTAATTCATAAACAGGTACTATCTTAAACGCAATCCAAATAGCGACCATAACCTTTAATATATCGCCCGCTATTGTAAGAAATCCGTAAACCTTACCGTAGGAACGCATCATATTTGTAGTGCCTGCGTTGCCCGAACCTCTGTCTCTTACATCTTCTTTTTTTAGTTTTCTGGAGAGAATTACGCCAAAATTAAGACTTCCTAGAAGATAAGAAATTACGGCAACAATAAGCAATTTTACTATGGTCATTTCTTTCCCTCATTTCTCTCTCTGATCATAAACCTTACCGGAGTTCCGTCAAGACCGAAAATATCACGAATTTGATTTTCCAAATAACGCTGATAGGAAAAATGGAAAAGTTCTTTATTATTTACAAAGAAAACAAATGTGGGCGGTCTTGTGGACGCCTGAGTCATATAGTAAATTTTTAATCTCTTGCCCTTATCGGTAGGAGGCTGAACACGAGCGGTAGCAATAGAGAGCACTTCGTTGAGTTTACCCGTTGAGATACGCATGGAGTTTTGAGAATGAACGAAAACAATCATTTCATAAAGTTTATCAATTCTCAAGCCTGTCTGTGCAGAAATAAATATGACCGGTGCATAACTCATAAAGGAGAAATCAACGGCAAGTTTATCCCTGAACTCTTTCATCGTTTTACCGTCTTTCTCGACAGCGTCCCACTTATTAACGGCAATGATGCAAGCCTTTCCCTGCTCAAGAGCAATGCCTGCAACTTTACTGTCCTGTTCTGTAAATCCCTCGGTAGCGTCAATCATAATAACGCATACATTTGCTCTTTCAACAGCCATTCTCGCTCTGATAATACTGTACTTTTCAATATTATCATTAACTTTGCTTTTTCTTCTGAGCCCTGCCGTATCGATAAAATTAAATTTACCGTAATTATTTTCGATATAGGTATCGGTGGTATCTCGGGTTGTGCCTGCAATATTACTGACTATGGCACGATTAGTTCCGCTGATTTTATTAACCAGTGACGATTTACCCACATTCGGCTTTCCGATAATAGCTACGTTTATAACCTCTTCGTCGTTTTCCTCATCCTCGTAATCCTCGGGAAAATAAGAAATAACCTCATCGAGCAAATCGCCTGTTCCGTGTCCGTGAGTCGAGGAAACCGCTATCGGGTCGCCGAGACCCAAATTATAAAATTCATAAAACTCGGGGTCGGGAGAGCCTACCGTGTCGCACTTATTAACGCAAAGAACGACCGGCTTATTACTCTTTTGGAGCATAGAAGCGACTTCCATATCGGAAGCAAGGACGCCCGAACGAATATCCGTAACAAGGATAATTACATCGGCGGTCTCAATAGCAAGTTCAGCCTGAGTACGCATCTGTTTTAATATTACATCATTGCTGTACGGCTCAATACCTCCGGTATCAACGAGCAAAAAATGATGATTAAGCCATTCGCAGTCACCGTAAATACGGTCACGGGTAACGCCCGGCTTATCATCTACGATAGAGAGTCTTGTGCCAATTAGCTTATTAAACAATGTCGATTTACCGACATTCGGTCTTCCGACAATGGCAACAACCGGCTTTGCCATACTATCACCCTTTCTTATAATAACAAGAAAATAAAAACAAGAAAGGAGGCTTTAACAAGCCTCCTTGTTCATTATCAGTCTTTAGCGATGACTTCTTTGCCGTTATAGTAACCGCAGCTTGGACATACCTTATGAGGTACTGTGTACTCTGAACAATTAGGGCACTTTACAAGTGTCGGAGCCGTAGCCTTCCAAACGCTTGAGCGTCTCTTATTCTTTCTTGCTTTACCTGTTCTTCTTGCTGGTACTGCCATTTCAAATTCCTCCTTATTATATAAACAAGTTAGTTCTTTAATCAATAAGCAAATCCGACAAAGCTGCCAATCGGGGATCGACCTCTTTTTCACATTCGCATTTTTCATAATTCAAGTTCTTGCCGCAGCCCTGACAGAGTCCCTTGCAGTCCTCTTTGCAAAGCATCTTTATGGGCAAGAAAAGCTGTATCTCCTCATTAATCAAAGCATCTAAATCGAGAACATTATTTTCGACAACTATATAATCGTCATAGTCATCGTTTTCATTTTCCATCTTAGATACAATGATTTTTTTTAAAGAAAAGCCGTATTTTCTTTCGATATCGTCCATACATCTGTCGCAGACACCGAAGAAATCAAAATCAACATCAAGGTCAAGGTGCACAACTCCGACCTTTTGATATGCTCTGCCGTTTACTCTTACACCGTTTTTGAGTGGCTTATAGGTGTCATACATAAAATCATCGGCATTCATAACATAATCGACATTAATCACATCGTCCGACGAATTAAGCAGATTTGTAAAATCGAGTTGCATACAGTTCACCTCAAGTTAGCACTTAGTATTATATATATTAAGTGCCTTTTTGTCAATAGAAAAATAAAAAAAACAGTGCGCCTTAAATAATTAAGACGCACTATACAGTCAAAAATATAAATTCGTTATGCCTCTTCGCAATAATCAAAGATTTCTACCGGTAAATCTTCCTTATCACAACTGATTGTGAAATAGAAATCAACATCACTTGCCTCGCTGAGACCCGAAAGCATCTCGAAGAACTGAGGTAATTTGCTGTAATCTCTGCCGACAATCTTAAATGTAGCATCTATAAGAATATCGGTAACATCATAGTTTCCTGCACAGATACCTGCGAGGAAGCCGTAGAAAGCCTTATGACCGTTAATTGCATAGGTCTCTGTCTCGAGGAGTCTTGCCTTTGATGAGATATCATAGGTAAGTTTTGGTTCCTTCTCGATGCAAACGATGTTGCCGTCAGAGTTTTCTACACAAGAATTAACAAGGTCGATAAGTTTCTTTGTCTTTCCTGCGCCTTTGTTGCCAATAATAAGTTTAATCATTTTTATTTCCTCCTGTATAGGTAAATAACTTTCTAACCATATATTAGCATAAACCTAATTGTTTTTCAAGGTTTTCTTTTTCACTTTCATAGCCCGGCTTACCGAGAAGAGCAAACATATTCTTCTTGTAACTTTCAACGCCCGGCTGATTGAACGGATTTACGCCCAAAATATAGCCCGAAATTGCACAAGCCTTTTCGAGGAAATAAATTAGATAGCCGATATTTGCAGCGTCTTTCTTTTCAACTTCAAGAATAAGATTACCTACTCCGCCCTCTGTGTGAGCAAGGAGTGTGCCCTGTCTTGCTTTATCGTTTACGAGACTCATCTTTTCACCTGAGAGGAAGTTAAGACCGTCAAGGTTGCCCTCCTGCTCGCCGATAACATAATCGTCGTCGCACTCGTTAAACTTAATTACAGTCTCAAACATAAGACCTGCGCCCGATTCCTGAATATACTGGCCGAGTGAATGAAGGTCGGTGGAAAAAATGCAAGAAGTCGGGAAAAGTCCCTTTCCGTCCTTGCCCTCGCTCTCGCCGAAAAGCTGTTTAATCCATTCATTAAACATAGCCATATCGGGTTCAAACGAAATAAAGTTTTCAAGTTTAAGACCCTTATTATAGAAGCAGTTTCTTACTGCGGCATAGTTAAGGCAATCGTTCTCGTCAATGTTCTCGCTGCAAAGTTCGTTTTGTGCCTTAGCGGCGCCTGCCATAAGTTCGTCAATATCAACGCCCGAAACAGCGATAGGAAGAAGACCTACTGCCGTAAGAACGGAAAATCTGCCGCCAACATCGTCGGGTACGACAAATGTCTCGTAACCCTCTGTATCTGCAAGTTCCTTAAGAGTACCCTTATGAGCATCTGTTGTGCAGAAAATTCTCTTTCTTGCTTCATCCTGAGAATACTTGCTGTTTACCAAATCTCTGAAAACTCTGAATGCGATAGCCGGCTCTGTGGTAGTACCGCTCTTTGAAATAACATTTACGCATATATCCTTACCCTCACAGAGTTTAACCGTTTCGTTAAGTTTAGCGGGACTGATGGAATTACCGATGAATAAAATCTGCGGTGTGTCCTTTGCAAGAAGATTATAGTTAGACGACTTCACAGCCTCAATAACCGCTCTTGCGCCGAGATACGAGCCGCCGATACCGATAACAACCAAAACATCTGAGTTTTTCTTAATATACTCTGCCGACTTCTTGATTCTTGCAAATTCTTCCTTATCGTAATTTGCAGGCAAATCAATCCAACCCAAAAAATCGTTGCCTTCGCCTGTTTTTGACATAAGGGTATGCATTGCCTCAACAGCCTTTGGTGCCATAGCATCAACATCGGACTGTGAAACAACATTCTTACTGTATGTTGAATTAAATCTAAGTGACATTTCAAAAACCTCTTAATACATAATTTTAGATATAATACAACATATTGCAAAAAAAATCAACAACAAATCAAATATTTCTTACCATATTCCAAAGCACGTCAAAGAAAGTAATTTTATCAATATTCTCCCCCGCCGTTAATGTAACAGAGGCAACACTTTCGCCGTCACTGAGAATCTCGACGGTTCCGAGTTTATCGCCGTAGTGCACGGGAGCGGCTGTGCTTTTGGAGATATTATATTTATATTCAACATTGTTCTCGCCCTTTGGTAGGGTAATTTTTGTCATATCGGGATATATCGGAGTAACATATTTTTTTATGCCGTTATTTACTTTTACCGGAGTCAACTGTGTTTCGTCTATTTCGGGAGTAAAAGATTTATAATTTGCAAAACCGATATCAAGCAGATATGCGGCGGTGTCAAATCTGTGGTCGCTCGTGTCCGAACCGAGAACGACTGCCACTAAATTAAGGTTATCTCTGCTTGCTGTTGCGGCAACGCAAAAGCCCGCATTAGAGGTTGTTCCGGTTTTCAGTCCGGTTATGCCGTCATATGTATTAACGAGCTTATTGGTATTATTAAGTTCTGTTTTACCGTCTCTTAGAGAATCCAGCCAAACGGTGGAATATTTTTTTACTATATCGTACTTCATAACCTCACTTGCGATAACGGCAAGGTCATAGGCGGACGAATAGTGCGCCTTAACGGTATCGTCAAGTCCCGTACAATTTTCAAAATTAGTGTGCTCAAGTCCGAGTTCCTTTGCCTTATCGTTCATCATTTTGACAAAAGCCACACTGCTGCCTGCCACATACTCTCCGAGTGCGGTACAGGCATCATTTGCACTGGCTATAATAACAGCACGCAGGAGTTCGTCAACCGTCATCTTTTCTCCGACTTCGAGCCATATCTGCGAGCCGCCCATTGCCACTGCGTCCTTTGAGGCGGTTACCTCGTCAAGGAGCGTTATTTTTTCGCTGTCAAGTGCCTCGAGGATAATCAGCAGCGACATTATTTTTGTAACCGACGCAGGAGAAAGTTCTTCGTTTTCGTTCATTTTATAAAGCACTTCTTTACTGTCCGTATCCATTAAAACAACAGCCTTTGCGTGAATATGCTCATCGGTAGTGTTATCCTCGGCGGCATAGGAATAAATCGGACTTAAGAGCAAAAGGCTTACAGATACCAAAATACTTACCAATCTTTTCATAAATATCACCACTTATTTATATTCAAAAAATATTGTAATAATAACGAAAGTTTGTTATAATAATCTAAATTTTTTGGGAGGCGAAAAATGAAGGCAGCATTTTACACACTCGGATGCAAGGTCAACCAGTACGAAACGGAATATATGACCGAACTGCTGAAAAACGCAGGCTTTGAAATCGTCAGCCACAACGAAGAAGCTGATTATTACATAATAAATTCATGCACGGTTACGGCAACAGCAGACCAAAAGACAAGGCAAAACGTAAGAAAATTCAAACGCCAACACCCAAATTCCGCAGTAATACTCACCGGTTGTATGCCGCAGGCGTTTCCCGAACAGGCAAAAGAACTGTTTGATGCGGATATTGTTTTATCAAACAAGAACAACGACGACATACTTAACCTGATAAACGAATACAACATTAATCACAACAGGATAGTGAAAATCAACAAGCACGAAAAAGGTGACGCTTTTCAAAAATGCACCATCAGCGGTTTTAACGAGAGAATAAGAGCATTTGTAAAAATCGAGGACGGCTGTGACAGATTCTGTTCTTACTGCATCATTCCGACCTCGAGAGGCAGAGTAAGAAGCAAAGCGCCCGAAGACTTAAAAAAAGAGGCAGAGTTGCTTGCTTCTCACGGAATAAAAGAGATTGTGCTTGTAGGAATAAATCTTTCGTCATACGGAAAAGGCGAAGATTTTGATATGGTAGATGCAATCAAAATATGCTGTGAAACCGATGGCATTAAGCGAGTAAGACTCGGCTCTCTTGAGCCCGATCACATAACCGATGATATAATCGAAAGAATGGCAAAATGCAAAAAATTATGTCCGCAATTTCATATTTCACTTCAAAGCGGCTGTAACAAAACCCTTAAAGATATGAACAGGCACTACACTGCCGAGGAATACAAAGCTCTGTGCTACAAACTCCGCTCAACATTTAAGGACGCAACGATTACCACAGACGTAATGGTTGGCTTTAACGAGGAGAGTGAGGAAGACTTTAACGAGTCGCTTAAATTCGTTAACGGCATAGGCTTTGAAAAAGTTCATGTTTTTCCTTACTCGGAGAGGAAATCAACCGCCGCTTCAAAGAAGGGGGACAGCGTTTCCAAAAAAGAAAAGGAACGCCGTGCCTCGATTATGATAGAAGAAACGGACAAAACGAGACACGAATACTTTAACTCTCTTATAGGCAGTGAGCAGGAAGTTCTTTTTGAAAACGAAATTGAACCCGGCATATATCAAGGTTACACGAGAGGTTATGTTCCCGTAAGAATGAAATCCGACAAAAATATTATCGGCAGACAAATAAACGTAATTATAAAGACTGCCGATGCTAAAAACGACTGCTGCTTTGCATAAAGCGGCTTAAAATCAATCATTCACAGCATCACGCATTAAGGATACCTCATCTTTAATCTCATCATCGTCAAGGTATGAGTAGGAAAAGATGTAGTATCCTTTTATTTTATCAAGTTTTGAGAGATAAATAATCTGGCGTGAAATAATATCGTGGTTATCGACAAATTCATTTTTGATACTCTCATCTTCCGAGGCGGCGTACTCGTCAACTTTGGAGCATTTATAAAGCGGAAGTCCGACATACAAATCGGCCTTTGAATCACGCATAAGAGCAACCCATTTTTTTGTTGTAAACATAAAAGGCTGTTTTACATTTCTGAAGCCGAAATAAATCTGAGGGCATACATAATCAACATAGCCGTCCTCGCTTACCCACTTTTCGATATCGGCATAGAGAGAGGCATAGTCATTTTCTATATCCGAAGCGGGGCTGACGCCGAAGCGAATATCGGGATTCACTTTTTTAATTGCTTTATAAACGGATTTTATAAGAGACGAGACATTATCACGCCGCCAGTCACCCAAAGACAAATCGCCGCCCTTTTTCTTATATTCGTCATAGGCAACACTGTCAAAATCGGCATCTGAAGTCGGGTAAAAATAATCGTCAAAATGAATGCCGTCAACCGAATAATTCTCGGCTATTTCCTTAACGCCGTTTACAATCAATTCGTTTACTTCTTTATAGGCGGGATTAAAATAAAGTTTATCGCCATACTCCTTGACATATTCCTTTGTCTTCTCGCCGTTATGCCATTTAAGCGCAATATTATTTTCGCAAAGTTTTGAGTAATCGTTATCCTGACTGACTCTGTAAGGGTTTATCCAAGCCTCGATTTTAAGTTTATATTTATCCGAAAGTTCACACATAATTTGCAAAGGGTCATAGTTCATCTCCTCGCCCTGAGTGCCGTTAAAATACCGACTGCTCGGAAAATATGAGGAAAAATAAAAGGCGTCTGCACAGGGTCTGACCTGTACGGTAACGGTATTAAAGCCGAATTTATGCAACTTCTCAAATGCCGCCGACACGGCTTTTTTGAAACTCTGCTCATCATTTCCCTTTGTAAACTCGTAAAGTTCATAATATGCCATCCAGACGGCTTTTACGGTTGAATTTTCATTTTCTTTATCGTGCTTAATATTTTGAGCCGAGCAGGAGCAAAAAACGGCAGATATAATAATTAATGCGATAATTAATTTTTTCACTTGAACACTTCCCGTTAATATTGTATTATATAAGAGAAAGAAAACGAAAGGCTGTGATAAAATGGATTACAGACTCGGCAAAAGTCTGAGAATAATCGAGAGAGGGCAAACCGTCAAACTCGAATGTCCGAAATGTAAAAAGAAAGTTTTATTCTCTGTATTTACCAACAACGATACAAAATTGACAGCCTCACTTCCCTTTATCACGAATGAGGACGTATACTTTTTGGTTTGTCCCGAATGTGCCGGCGTTTTCGGAGTTGACAGTGTAAAGGGCAAAAATTTCAAAAACGGCGAAAAACTTGCAATAGGAAATTTTGACCTGAATGAATTAAAGGAATTTAAGGCAAAGTAACAAATATTATCAAACAGGCAGCAGATATTATGATGTATCCGCTGCCTGTTTTTCATTTACAAAATAATACAAATTAAGCCGCTGCAGCCCTCATTTATAACCCTCTCTATGGTTTCTCTGAACTTATTTCTCGCCTCCTCGGGCATACGGTAAAGTTTATTGTTCAGCCCTTCGTTAACCAAAGAATGAAGCGATTTTCCGAATATATTTGTATTCCATATTTCGGACGGATTGTTTTCAAATTCCTTAAGAAGATACATAACGAGTTCTTCGCTCTGGCTCTCACTGCCGACAATGGGCGCAACCTCGGTATATGTATTACACTTAATCATATGAATAGAGGGTGCGTGAGCCTTCAGCCTTACGCCGTATTTTCCGCCCTGTTTCATAATCTCGGGTTCTTCGAGAGAAAGTTCGTCAACGCTCGGCATAACTATGCCGTAACCTGTTGCCTCTACTTGTTCGAGTGCATCGGAGATACGCATATATCGGCTTTTAATAACGGCAAGTTTATGTATTTCGTTCATAAGTTCACGGTCGTTTGTTATGGTAATGCCGCATTTTTCCGACAAGACGGAGTAAAAATGAGCGTTGTCAATATCGGCTTTGATAAGCACATTACCGCAGGACAAATCAACTTTTGATATGCTCAGCGAATTTATATCGTCCGTTTTTGACATAGCAGTAACAAAATCATTTACGCTCCTTATATTTGTTATACACTTTGAATTTTCCCTGACGGCAGAAACAATCTCACATCTGAGTTTATCGTTTGCATCAAGGCTTTTGAACCAATCGGGCAAATCAAATCCTACGGATGCAACCGGAAATTCATGCAAAACAAGTGACATAATTTCCTTAATCTTGCTCTCGTCAAGTTCAAGACAGTTAACGCACATTACGGGCATATTATATTTTTTTCTCATATCTTCGGCAGTTTTCTTGCAAGTTTTAGAGGAAGGGTCGGTACTGTTTAAGAGAATAACGAACGGTTTATTAATCTCTTTAAGTTCGTTAATTACCCGCTCCTCGGCTTCTTCATATTCAGCACGTGGAATTTGGCTGACAGTACCGTCAGTGGTGACAACCAGACCGATGGTGGAATGCTCTTCAATAACCTTTTTTGTTCCGATTTCTGCGGCAAGGTTAAAGGGTATCGCTTCTTCGCTCCAAGGAGTCATCACCATACGTGGTTCGTCGTCCTCTATATACCCCTCACTGCTCGGAACAATATAGCCGACGCAATCTATCATTCTGACCTTAAAACTGATATTCCCCTCAAGGTTAAGTTCTATGGCGTCCTCAGGAATGAACTTAGGCTCTGTGGTCATTATCGTTCTGCCTGCCGCAGACTGAGGAAGTTCGTCCTTTGCCCGCTCCTGTCTGAAACTGTCGCTTATATTCGGAATAACGAGAGTGTCCATAAATCTTTTAATAAAGGTAGATTTACCTGTACGAACAGGTCCGACTACCCCGATATAGATATCTCCGCCGGTGCGTTTGGAAATATCTCTGTAAATTTCTGTATCCATAATTACCTCCTACAGCCCCGGAATTACAATAATTTTATTTGACTCGAGTTTATCGTCAGTAAGTTCGTTTTCCTTTTTGATAAGGTCAATATCGGAAGAAAACGACTTTGCTATATCCCAGAGTCTCTCCCCCGTTTTTGCGAAATAGAGAGTAAGTGCGGGGGCTTTTACAACGTTATCGTCGCATAAAATGTCACTGAGCACTCGTATTTCCTCTTGAACTGCCATAGCGGAGATGATTTCATAATTCAGATTTACATCAACGCTGTAATCGGAAACAATGTTAAAATCATAACTTTTTATCTCGGCAACGGCACACAATATATCGGAGTTTTCAACAGAATGCTCTAGTTCTTTTATTTCCTCGAAAAACTCTGTTTTACCCTCGGCATTTGTATACATAAGCCTAAATGAAATTTGAATGATTATCTTTTTATTTTTGCAAACGCATTCATTAATTTTCAGCGACAAATCAAGCACCGATTTAATTTCGGAATTGATTTTAAGCGTTAATCTTTCATTCTTTTTAACTGTAAGATCATCGCATTTCTTGCTGCACACATAAGAAGAATAATTATTTTCGACTTGGTAACCGACAATATAACCGTCGGTTACGATGGTTGAGTCAATCTCGTTTACCACGGTAATGCAAGCATAAATGTCGCCGTAAAGTTCAATTCTTCCGCCTGTATCATCTGCACAACTTTTCGCCTTAACAAAAAGAGAACCCTCATTTATTTTAATAAAACATTTTGAATTTTCGTCAATGCCCGATATATCGCAAATCTTCGATACATCAAAGGTATATTTTGCACAGCAGGTTTTATTATCGTTGTCGGTATAAAGAACCTTTGTGTCTACCTTGACCTTAATAAAAATCTTATCCTTAATAGCCTTTGAATCGGTGACACAAGGATTAATATCATAGCAGAAAACTCTTTTTATACCGTTTGAGTTATCGGGAATCGGAAACTCCTCGTCAATTTCCAATTTACGCAGAATGTAATTTTGAACATTCTGCTCTTTTACGGAATACGAATTAAGGCGAGAGCCGTCACATTCGTTTACGCAAGGACAACTTATTTTGTCATAAACTCTGAGATTAAGACAAAATGATGTATGAATATCTATTCTTCTTTGGTTTATAACTCTGAAATTAGTATATTTATCACTGATGTCGCCGACAACAAAAGCAAACTCGGAAAGCGAATCAAGGGCAGTCTTTTCCGTAAAATCTTCTATAAATTCCGTATAAAGAAGTTCCCCATCGGCGTTAGTGTATGTAAGACAAATTTCGCTCTTACCCTCAACAACAGCCGTACTGTCAACTATATCGCAGGAGGTTACATAACTGTGGCATTCGCATCTTATGACCCTATGCAAATCCTCCAAATAAGCCTCGAGCGTTTCCTGATAATTTTTATCAACATTAACGCTTCGATTTATAACAAGACGGTTTTTTGTAAGGCATGAATATTTCTTTTCAAGTTCCATAATTTTGCTCCTTTCTTTATTCAGTTAAGGATATGCAAAATCATTACCCGATATTACAACAAAAAACACCGATAAAGGGGCACACTACAAAAGGAATAAATGCTTAAAAACCAAATAGACAGCGAAATACTGCGTTAAATTTACAGTGAATGTGCCAGCCTGCCCTGCAAATTATGCCTTGTCTTTCATCTGTTTTCTTGGCTTTTTAAGTGCATAGCAGTTTAAGCAAACTGATTTTGTTCAGTGAGCATTAACAAAATCCCGTTAATACTTGCGTATTAACGGGATTTTTTAATCGTACAATGGGCAAAATTCAGAAAGCTTAAACCAATTACTTCCTTATGCAGTGTGCCCCCAAATCGGTGTTTTTACTTTATTGTTATTATGCGTTTTTTATATCCTTTGCGTGAAGCATAATCGGCTTACGGTTAGGGTCTCTTTTTATAGTAGGCTCTGTTCCGTTTCTTACGCAGTCCTCTGTAACGATAATTTTTTCTATCATACAGTCGGACGGAACGGTAAACATAAGATTACCGAGAACGCTCTCAAACACAGAGCGCAGACCTCTTGCTCCCGTTTTTCTCTCCAGAGTAATATCTGCAATAGCAGTCAATGCTTCAGGCTTAAATTCAAGCTCGACATTATCCATTTCAAAGAGTTTTGTATACTGCTTTACGATTGAATTCTTAGGTTCGGTCATAATTCTGACGAGTGCCTCTTTGTCCAAATCGTCGAGCACGGTAACAACCGGTATACGACCGATAAGTTCCGGAATGAGTCCGTACTTTACCAAATCGTGTTGATTAACCGCTCTTAGAATTTCTGTCTTATTATCGATATTCTTTGCAAGTTCACTGCCAAAACCGAGAGAACCCTTGCCGAGTCTCTTTTCAACTATCTTATCTATACCGTCAAATGCGCCGCCGCAAATGAAAAGTATATTAGTAGTATCAATCTGAATAAATTCCTGTTGAGGATGCTTTCTGCCGCCTCCGGGAGGTACATTCGAAACAGTACCCTCGAGAATTTTAAGCAGCGCCTGCTGTACTCCCTCGCCGCTGACATCACGGGTAATAGAGCGATTTTCGCTTTTTCGTGAAATCTTGTCAATTTCATCAACATAAATAATTCCACGCTGTGCCTTTTCTATATCGAAGTCGGCAGCCTGAATGAGTCGAAGTAAAATATTTTCTACATCTTCTCCGACATAGCCTGCTTCTGTCAATGTGGTTGCGTCTGCGATGGCAAACGGCACATCAAGAATTTTTGCGAGGGTTTGGGCAAGCATTGTCTTTCCTACACCGGTAGGACCAAGTAGAAGGATATTGCTTTTTTGCAAATCAACATCACCGTTCGAGCCGTAAAAAATTCTCTTATAATGATTATACACGGCAACGGAAAGATTCTTTTTTGCCTCGTCCTGACCTATTACATACTCATCAAGTTTCTGCTTGATTTCCATAGGTTTCGGGATGACCATATCGGAGTCCTTGGAACTTTGCTTTGAATTTGAGTACATTGATGATTCGTTAATCAATTCATTACAAAGACCGACGCACTCGTCACAAATGAAAACTCCCGGTCCCTCAATGAGCTTATGCACCATTGATTCGCTTTTGCCGCAGAACGAGCATCTTGCAACGCTATTTACATTTGAGTCGTCTTTTGCCAAAACAAGTACCCCTTATCTTTTTTCGATTACCTTATCAACGAGGCCGTATTCAAGAGCCTCCTGAGCAGACATCCAATTATCTCTGTCAGTATCTTTGACAAGAGTTTCATAATCCTTACCGCAGTTGTCAGCAAGAATTTTATTAAGCTGTTCCTTCTTTTTTACAAGATTCTTAGCGGCAATCTCTACATCGGTAGCCTGACCGGTGATACCGTTTCCGCCGATAAGAGGCTGATGGATAAGAATTTCGCTGTTTGGAAGAGCGATTCTCTTGCCCTTTGCGCCTGAACTGAGAAGAAACGCACCCATACTTGCCGCCATACCTACGCAGATGGTAGATACATCACACTTGATATAATTCATAGTGTCATAGATAGCAAGACCTGCGGTTACCGAACCGCCGGGTGAATTAATATAAAGCGAAATGTCCTTAGTGCTGTCCTGGCTTTCGAGGAAAAGAAGTTGAGCAACAACCAAAGAGGCTGTCTGGTCGTTTACCTCGTCGGAAAGAACAATAATTCTGTCCGAAAGGAGCCTTGAAAAAATATCAACACTGCGTTCGCCCGAGCCGGATTGCTCGATTACATAGGGCATTGATGCCATAATGATCACTTTCCTTTTTGATTTAATATAGGATTATTCTTTTACCGAATTATCTACTACAAAATCAACAGCCTTGCGAGTGACAATATCGTCTGTAAGTTGTTCCTGCGGAACAGCAGCCTTAATCTTGTCTGCTTCCATATTGTACTGCTCTGCAAGTTTTGCGATTTCTTCGGCAATTTCTTCTTCGGTAGCTTCAATATTTTCAGCCTTTACGATTGCATCAAGAGCAAGTTTAACCTTAACCTGCTGCTTAGCACCGTCCATAAACTGCTCTCTGAACTGCTCCATGGTCTGGCCGAGATACTGAAGATATGTATTAAGGTCGAGTCCCTGCATCTGAAGTCTGTATGAGTAATCCTGAATCATCTCGTCGCATTTCTGCTTATTCATGCATTCGGGAATCTCAACTTCCATATTTTCTACAACCTGCTCGATGAGTTGGTTTTCGTAGTCTGTCTTAGCGTTTGCTTCTTTTCTCTCGGAAATCTGCTTTTTAAGGTCTGCCTTGAGTTCATCGAGAGTATCGAATTCGGAAACATCCTTTGCAAACTCATCGTCAAGTTCAGGAAGTTCCTTAGTCTTAATCTCATTAATCTTGCACTTAAATACAGCGTCTTTACCTGCAAGAGAAGGCTCATACTGCTCAGGGAATGTAACATTTACATCGAATTCTTCGCCTGTCTTATGACCTGCAACCTGCTCCTCAAAACCTGGGATAAAGCTGTTAGAGCCGAGTTCAAGCGGATAATTCTCGCCCTTGCCGCCCTCAAAAGCAACACCGTCAACAAAGCCCTCAAAGTCAATGTCGCAAGTATCGCCCATCTGAGACTCCCTGTCCTCAACTGTAACAAGGCGTGAATTTCTGTCCTGCATAGACTTGAGTTCGTTTTCAACATCCTCGTCGGTAGCTTCTGTATCGAGCATCTTGCCCTTTAGAGACTTATACTCGCCGAGTTTAACCTCGGGATAAGTAGTAACCTTCATCTTGATTACAACGCCGTCCTGCTTATTCATTACAGGGAATTCAACGTCTGTCGGCTGGTCGATAACCTTAAGACCTGCCTCGTCAAATGCCGAACCAACAGCCTCGGGATATACGATTTCAAGTGCTTCCTCATAGAAAGCTCCCTCGCCGTATACTTTTTCAATCATACCCTGAGTAGCCTTGCCCTTACGGAAGCCGGGGATTTGAATTGACTTTCTCTGCTTCATGTAAGCCTTTTTGCAAGCCTCTGTAAAAGTCTCTGCATCAACTGTAATTTCTAACTCATATACATTAGTCTCTACTTTATTAGATGACTTAAGTGCCATAATAATGACCTCCTTAAATAATTTTGAATTTGTTACCGAAAAATTATAACATAATAGTAAAAAAAATACAACACTTTTTTTATTATATATAATATATATTAATTTATCTGACAAGTTTAGGTATAAACGAAAGTCTGTCGCACGAAATGAGCTTAAAATCTATCCCGTCGATTGTATCGTCAACGGCGATTTTTGCAACCTTACCGTGAAGATGCCCATAATAGCACTTTTTTATACCGTATTGTTTAAGAACACTTAAAATTTCATCGCATTTGCTGTCAGTTGTGATTGGCGGATAATGGAGAAAAACTATTTTATTTTCGCTCTCTGCACTGTCGAGTGAGAGTTTGAGTCTGCCGACCTCTCGGCTGAGCACCTTTTCATCGTGTTCATCTTCGCCCTCAAACATCCATCCCCTGCTTCCGCAAACAGAAATTCCGTCAACGGTATAGGAATTATTAAACAGAATCTTTACGGTGTCAAAATGATTTTTGTCAATAAATTCATTCATTTTTTTAAGCGTATTCCACCAATAATCGTGATTCCCCTTAATAATTATCTTTGTGCCGTTGAGATTATTCAAAAATTCAAAATCCGCCTTGAGTTCATCAAAGTTCATAGCCCAACTTATGTCACCCGCAATAACGACAGTATCATCGGCGGTAACGATTTTATTCCAATTTTTTTCAATTCTTTCTACGTAATCATTCCAGCCGGGAAAAGAATCCATAGGCTTATTTGTTCCAAAAGACAAATGAGTGTCTGCAATGGCAAAAAGGGACATATTTTCTCCTTGAATAAAGTTAAAAAAATCGTTAATGATAAAAAATGAAGGGAGTGAAAAAGATGAAGGACGAAATCAAAGGAATTTCCTGCGATGCAAAAAACTGCATCCATCACGATGTAACAAATACCTGTATGGCAGGGCATATCAAGGTAGGCACATCAAACGCAAAATCGGAAACCGAAACGAAATGTGAGACCTTTGAGTGCAACGACAACTGTAACTGCAACTAAAAAGTGACTCAAAAAACGGAATGTCATCAGGCATTCCGTTTTTCAAATCAAAGCAAATTATAAATTCAACAGCTTAAATACCATTTCGCTCATATTTTCCTTATCGCAAACATCGGTAAAGCGAACCTTTTTATCCTTAAGTGCTTTTAGAGGTTTAGGAACGTCAAAGTCTGATACCTTATTTAGTTCGTCAACCATATCAAATTCACTCAGTAACGGAGTTTTGCCGCCGAGAAGTGCGGTAAGAACGCTCTTTGAAAATTTATAAGGCGAAGCGGTGGAGTCGATGACAGTGGGAATATCGTCACCCGTCTCCTTTACATAATTTTCGTACACGTCAACAGCAACAGCGGTATGAGTGTCACAAAGATATTTATAATCGTCAAAGTTATGCTTAATTGTTTCGTCAACGCATTTTTCGTCGCAATATCCTGCAGAAAATTCCTCTTGAATTTTCTCAATAAGTTGAGGCGATACCCTGTACTTACCGTCCTTTGAAAGGGCTGACATAAGTTCGTTTACCGTATTGCTGTCCTCGCCGCTCATATGGTAAAGAAGTCTCTCAAGATTTGAAGAAATGAGAATATCCATAGACGGAGAGGTGGTAGCGTAGAACCTTCTGTTTCTGTTATACTCGCCGGTCTTTAAGAAATCGGTGAGAACATTATTTGTATTAGAAGCACAAACAAGTTTTTTAATCGGAAGTCCCATCTTCTTTGCATAATAGCCTGCAAGGATATTACCGAAGTTACCTGTCGGAACAACTACATTAATTTCGTCTCCGGCTTTAATTCTGCCTTGTTCGATAAGGTCGCAATATGCGGAGAAATAGTAAACAATCTGCGGAACGAGTCTTCCCCAGTTAATGGAGTTTGCGGAAGAAAACATCATATTCTTCTCTGCAAGTTGAGCCTTAATTTCATCGTTTGTAAAGATGGATTTAACTGCGCTCTGTGCATCGTCAAAGTTACCGTTGATTGCACAAACGGCTACATTTTCGCCCTCCTGAGTTGTCATCTGAAGTTTTTGCATGGGCGACACGCCGTCAACAGGATAGAATACGAGAATCTTTGTATTCTCGACATTCTTAAAGCCTTCCAAAGCAGCCTTTCCTGTATCGCCGGAAGTTGCTACAAGAATAACTATTGTCTTTCCGTCAGCGGTCTTTTTAGCCGAAACGGTCATGAGATACGGCAAAAGTTGGAGTGCCATATCCTTAAAGGCGCAGGTAGGTCCGTGCCAAAGTTCGAGAATGTTCTCGTTGCCGTGAACATTAACCACGGGAGCGATTTTGGACGATGAAAATTTTTCTGCGGCATATGCGCCGTTTACGCAGTAATCAAGTTCCTCCTCGGTAAAATCGGTGAGAAACTCTCTTAAAACGGTTTTCGCTCTTTCGATATATGACAATGAGGTCATAGAGGTAATCTTATCAAGGCTGAACTTAGGAAGTTCGCAAGGAACGAAAAGACCGCCCTCCTCGCTGATACCCTGAGCTATGGCCTGAGAAGCCGTTACTCTTATGGAATTATCTCTTGTAGATGTATAAAGCATTTTTTATCCTCCAAAGGTTATTGGTAATATTCTATTACAAACAAAAAGCATTTTCAAGATGTTTGATTGATTTTACCTTATTATTTTGCATATATATTTCAATTACATCAAATCTGGGCTGTAATTCAACATTGTATTTTTGGATATAAAGACCTGCAGTGGCTATGATTTTTGCCTGTTTTTGTTCATCGACAAACTCTCTCGGCAAAGCAATAGTATTCTCATTTCTTGCCTTTACCTCGACAAAAACGATAAATTCCTTATATTCGCACACAAGGTCAATTTCTCCGAAGCGGGAATGAAAATTATGATCAACCAAAGTATAGCCCTTATTCCTTAAATAATTAGCCGATTTCATTTCGGCAAGCCGTCCTTTGTTATTCATGTTTTGCGTACCATGATTTAAGAAAGCTTTTGCGGTGAATATCGCTTACACCGTATTCATCGAGCATTTCATAATGCAGTTTTGTGCCGTAGCCCTTATGTTTTTCAAATTGATACTGCGGATATTTCTCTGCCATTTTAAGCATATATCTGTCCCTTGAAACCTTAGCCAAAATAGAAGCACAGGCAATAGAGATGCTGTTTGCATCGCCCTTAACAATCGCTTCGGCAGGTATTTCAAGGCCGTTTGGAATTTTATTTCCGTCAATCATAACAAAATCAGGCTTTTGTGACAAATTATTTATGGCATCGTTCATAGCCATAAAGGTTGCGTTCAGGATATTAACCTCGTCAATAGTCCCCTCGTCAACCATAGCAATACTGTAACTAACGGCTTCCTCTTTGATTTTTTCAAAAAGTGCTTCCCTTTTCTTTTCGCTGAGTTTTTTAGAATCATTTGCTCCCTCTACTATAAATCCTTTAGGCAAAATTACGGCGGCGGCAAAAACGGGTCCCGCAAGAGGTCCTCTGCCTGCTTCGTCAACTCCGCAAACAGCCTCATATCCGTTATCATACGCCTGATTTTCGTATTTAAGCCAATCTTTATTTTCTTCTGTTCTTTTCATCACGGCAGTTCAAGGGTTATTCGCCCGAGTTTTCCTCCTCTGAATTCGTCGGCAACGATTACCGCACAGCGTTCGAAGTCAATCTCTCCGCCTTTGACGAGAAAGCCTCTTTTTCTTCCTATCATTTCGAGGATTTCCCAACCCTGCAAGCCTTCGGCAAGGTCAATTTTATATCTGTCCTCAATTGCCTTAGGATTGGTTTTAGAAAGACTTTCGAGCAGTCGGCAGGCAATGGTTTCTTTATCCGTAATTTCGTCCTTAACCGAGCCTATAAATGCAAGTTTGTCCCCAACCTCGGGGTCATCAAACTTTGGCCACAGAACGCCCGGGGTATCAAGAAGTTCAATGCCGTTGCCCACAACAAACCATTGATTATGTCGAGTGACTCCTGCCTTATCGGCAACCTTAGCCTTTGCATTTTTTCCCATTCGGTTTATGAACGACGATTTGCCCGTATTAGGAATACCCACAACCATCAGTCTGAGCGGCTTACCGGACATTCCTTTAGACTCATTTTTTTCTATCGTTTCGGACAGAGCCTTTTTTACGGTCTCGTCAAATTTATTCAGTCCCCTGCCTGATTTGCAGTCAACCGGCAGAGCATATGCGCCCTTGCTCTCAAAATATTTAATCCACATATTTGTGGCATTTGCATTTGCGACATCACATTTATTGAGCAAAATAATGCGTGGCTTATTCTTAATTATGCCGTCGAGTTCGGGATTCTGCGAACTGTAAGGAACTCTTGCGTCCAATATTTCAACAACGCCGTCAACAAGATTAAGCGATTCTTTTATGAGTCGTCTGGTCTTTGCCATATGACCCGGGAACCACTGCACATTATGCTTTATAAACTCTGCCATAATCGCACCTGCCTTTACTGCCATTATATAATATATTTCAATTAATTTCAAATAAAAAACAAGCCGTACCACGAAAACACCGTGATACGACCGATTTAGGTTATTACTTAATAGATTCCTTAACCTTTGCAGCCTTGCCGACTCTGTCACGGAGATAGTAAAGCTTAGCTCTTCTTACCTTACCGTAACGGATAACCTTAACGTCAACGACATTAGGTGAGTGAAGCGGGAATACACGCTCGATACCTACACCGTAAGAAAGTCTGCGTACGGTAAAGGTCTCGGAAACGCCCGAACCTCTCTTAGCGATAACTGTACCCTCAAAGTTCTGAATTCTTTCTCTCTGTCCCTCACGGATGTTTACAGATACTCTTACTGTATCACCGATTGAAAACTGAGGTACTTCCGACTTAATGTTGTCCTGTGCAATAACTTTTAATGCGTCCATTTTATTTCCTCCTTATAATTTATGAGATGTTCATATCACAAAAGATGAAAGCGGACCATCTTCTAAAATGCGAAACGCTACATTTTTACGCGTTGCAAGAGTATGCAACGGATAAATGCTGATATATATTAGCATAAGAAAAGCAAAAAAGCAAGTATTTTATTTAATTTTGGGTCAAAATTTTTCATAAATCAATTATTTATGCTTGCTCCCCACTCTCCGTCATTCTCGTGAGCGTATTCTACCGTAGGCGGTTTGTCATTATCCGATGGCGAATTTTGACTGTCGCCCGAGTTTGAAGACGAATTTGAATTAGAGGAAGACGAACCGTTTTTTGATGCAGCGGCACCGGAATTTGCCGATGCTTTGCCGTCGGACGAAGCGTTATTATTTTGAGCAACGCCGTCTTCCGAGTCCTCTTCCTCGCCAGGAGCAAGTGAAGTGTCGGAGCCGTTTGCAAAATCCTGCGACTGAGATGACGAAACGGTATTGTCGTCTGAGTTCTCACTCTTTGAAGGACTGCTCTTGCAACCGTAAAGTGCAGTGCAAAGAAGCACGCAAACAGAAAGTATAACTATAAATCTTTTCATATCAAGTACAGCCGCAATTCACGGCTTTCTCCTTATCTGTTAAATTGAATAACTGAAATTATTTTGGCGGAGATTAATAAAATTCATAAATATTTTATCATAAAGCGTACGAAGATTTTCATCGCCGACGGTTGAAATCATAGCATAATCCTTAGCGTTAACAATTCCGTCCTTATTAAGGTCGATTGCTATCATCGGCATATTATATTCGGAATCGTCGCTTAAAGTTATCGTTTGATTTCTGTTAAATGTACCGTTATCGAGAAGAACATTATGCTCTCCCTCTTTAAGCAGACATTTAACCTCACCGCTTTTATCCGTTGTACCGACCAACTCGCCGTCAACATAAACATTTACGCCCTCGAGAGCTGTTGTTCCCTCGGTTGCGTTTTTACTCTCGAGCACAGTAGCCTTAATAACGGTTTCATAATAACTTGCAGTAAGAACCACCTTATACTCGGGGCTTTGATAACTTTCGAGTCCGTTGCAAACAGCCTTAAATCTTACATTATAACTGCCTGCCCTTCTTACTGTAAATGTATCGGAAGCCATCTGTATCCAGCCGTCACCCGTATTATAGTAATAGGTAATATCGGAATCCGAGCAGTTCGGAGAAGACAACTTAAACTGCGCTATCTGTCCAGTCTCGCTGCCGATAGTTCCCGACGGAGTGACATTAAGAACCGGCTTTTCCCGCTGTACGATATTATTAATCGTAATCACCTTAGTTGATGTAAGTCCGTTATTTGCGGTCATAACAACAACATATTTTCCATTCCCGCTGACTTCAAACGAATCTTTACCCGTTACGTCTTCGCCGTTTACGCTGACGCATTTAAGTCCCGAGCGACCGGTATTTACATTAAATGAAACCTTATAAGAAGAAGAGGTCATCTCCTCGGTTTCGAGAGTATAATCAAGAGTCGGAGAAACTGTATCAATCATAACACGGTAACTGTCCGAATAATTACTTTCAACGCCTGCACCGTTTACCGCCTTAAATATATACGAAGCGTCAACATTCTCATCAATAGTGATTACAGAACCCTCCTCGGCAGAAATCCAGGTCTTTCCGTTATCGGTGCTGTAATAATACGAAACGCCTGAAACAGCCTGATTGAGAATGCTCATACTAAACTTAACGCCGTCGGCACTCCATCTGCCGAATGTGCCCTCAAAATCAACTCGAACAACAGGTTCTGTTTTATCTATCTTAACGATGAAATCTTCTGTTGTGACGGTCTCGTTATTTGCATAGGACACAGCTTTGAACTTATAATTCCAAACGCCCTGAGTTTTAACAACAAAGGTATCGGACTCCATTTCTGTCCAGTCGCCGCCGTTTACGCTGTAATAGTATCTGTAAATGCCCGAATAAGCGGAGGAAGAAAGATTGATTGTAACGTCGTCAGCCGTCCAAGTATCGCTTTCGTAGGACTTATCGCCTGCACTTGAGGTAACGACAATATCGCTCGGTGCCTCTTTGTCGATAACATAGCCGTCGGTAAGTTTACTGTCTGAAACATTACCTGCCTTATCTATTGCTCTTGCCTCGGCATAACCCTTAAAATCAGAGTCCTGAGTAGGTTTATTATTTTCGTCATAAACCGACCAATCGCCGAGCGGAGAGCCGTTTTCATCAACAAAGCGGTATTCTATTCTATCTATACCTGCTACGCCCTCATCCTCTGCGGTAACGGTTAGTTCGGCTGTCTTATTAAAGAACAGGCCGAAAGTAAGTTTATTGAGAAGCCGTGCAAAATCACCTGTTTCCTTATGAGATACTGAAACGCTTGTAACTGTCGGCTTTTCGGTATCGATATTTTCTACTGTTATACTCTGCTCGCTTTCAAGCAAACTGTTTGAAATAATCTTAACCTTATACTCGCCGTTCTCGCTGACGGTAAATTCGCTTTGGCTGTCTATAAGTTTGTCGTTAAGATATACCGATTTAACTCCTGAAATGCCGACTTTCAAATCGGAAATCTTAACCGCATACGACTGATTTGTAAGATTAACGGTATCGGGCACAAGGTTGAACTCCGGCATGGTTTTATCTATTTTAACCGAATAAGCCTGAGTCGAATCGCTCTCAATGCCTGCACTGTTTACAGACTTAAAAGTATATTCGGCATTTGTGTTGTCGGACACGGTAAGAGTGTTACCCTCAAGTTGAGTCCACTCGCCGCCGTTTACGCTGTAATAATATTTTACGGAGTCAAGTTGATGCGTGCTGTCGAGAGTAAAAGTAACATCATTATGAGTCCAAGAGCCGTCATAACCCGATGTGTCAACCGAAACAAGCGGCTTACCGTATATAATAATCGGGAATTCAGCCTCGGCTGTTCTGCCGTAATGCTTATAAATTACCTTTACCTTTTGCTCCTCGTCAAGTTTATTGTAATCAACGCCGGAATCATCAACTTCATAATCAAAGACTTCCTCTCGGGGTGCGTTGCTGTAATTTGCATAGACATGGAGATTAGTCAAATCAAGTTGCTTTTCGCCCTCAAGATAAGCATATCTGGGAGCGTCAAGGTCAATGGAGTCAACTGCCTTTGAATTAACCTTTACAGGGAAAACAGCACGGAACTGCTCCCCTGCTCTGACAAGAGTTACGATAACATACTGTTCTTTATCAATGAGAGTCGGGTCGAATCCGCTGATTTCGTAATCGTTAACCTCTACATTGATGAGAGAATCGCCGTAAGTGTTTGCGTCGGGATAATACTCCTCCAGCTTCGAACGGTCATAGATAGCGTTTACTTTAAGTCCTGTTAAATCAAGGTCGGTATCACCCTCGACATAATCATACTTATCGGGAGCGGTTACGGCGATATTGTTAGGTTGAATTTCTACAACCTCAATCTGTTTCGACGCCTCGGCAAAAGAGCCGTCAAGAGAACTTATACCCTCTCTGCCGAAAAGCCAAAGAGTTGTGGTACCTGCTGCTTTAGCCGTTACCTTACCGCTTGAATCAACGGACGCAACGCTGTTTTCGGTATTGCCTGAGGTACTGCTCCAAGAAGACGACCACGGGCGTTCGCCTTGGTCATCGCTGAGTCCCCAGTGAACATTTTTTACATTAATTCTGGACGGTGAGAAAATAGAGGTATATGTCCTCGGAAAGTCCTTAACCACATAATCGTTACCGCTGATTGAAGCATTTACAAGATTATTAACAGAAGCGCCCCTTACATTAAATGTTACGGAAGCGGAAACGCCGCCGACCATTGCGGTAATGGTAACCGATTTTGAATTATAAATGGTAACGCCGCCCGAATCCAAGCCGAACACCTTACCGTTTGAGTCAACCGAAGCAACTGACGGGTCGGAACTGTGCCATACTACATTATTAAGCAAATCAGGGTCATAATCGGCAGGAAGAATATTTGTAATATTAATTTGTGCGCTCTTTCCCTCTTCAAGGAACGAATCACGACTTCCCGTTAAGATATTTGTGGTAAAGCCGTTACCCTTTGAGAGAGAAAAACTTGTGATAGGAACGCCTGATGAAACTGTTTTTTGTGCCTCTATTGAGGTACCGTTATAAGTTACTTTAACATAAATTTTAATTATTCCGACTTCTCTTGCTACAAGATTACCATTTGAATCTATGGAAGCAAAACCGTTATCGGCGGGAGTGTCGGCGGTTGCTATAACCAGTTCGTTCGTCTGTGAATTATATATTCCCCACTCACGGACAACACCGCTGTTTGAATTAAGTCTCGAGGGGGTTACATCGGCGGTATATTTATTTGTTTCGTTAAGCGCAACATTTTCGTAGCCGTTGATTTCTACACTGTTAATGGTTCCGCCGACAACGTTCTTATTTATTTTCAGCGAAACGGTTTTTGACACTCCGTCAACGGTTGCGGTAATACTGATTGTTTTTGAAAGCGAAATGCCCTGACCTGCGTCAAGAGCTGTAACAGTACCGTCCTGAGTGATAACAGCGGCGGTTTCGTCCGAACTTTCCCATTTTGCATCGCCTGTATATGCGCCTGCCGGAGAGACATTTTCTATGGAAAGTTTAGTGGTTTCACCCTCTTTAAGTTCCAATGTTCCGCCTATATCAAAGTTTTCAACCGGAAGTTCCTCACGGGGAACGACGGTAAATTCCACTGTATCGGTAACGGAAGCGTAAATGGTACTTTCCGGATTGACACGAATTGTAACCTTACCGGGTGAAGTAAAGGTTACAAGACCGTCGGATGTAATTGTGGCATGTTTTTTTGACTCGGTATCTATAACATTACCAACACTCCATTTAACGCCCTGCTTAAGTCTTACAGGGGTTACGGCGCCGTAAAGTTGAACCTGCTTTCCAACTGCGACAGTCTTAGGTACAGTCTTTTTATTAATAATATGCACACCGGTAGGCCATAGATTACCGGCAAAACTTTGGTCTACGGAAATCTCGGCAGTATCGGAAGCGAGAACCTTTCCGCTTTCGTTAACAAGTCGAGCGGTTATTGTGATAGTCATATTGTCAAGCATTTTTTCAAGAGCTTCACCCATAGTCTGGTTAATACCCTTTACAATTGCAACAACCAAATCGGTATTAAGGTTACTGTCATTAAGGTCAATACCGGCATTGGCAAAGGCTTTTTCAATAGCGTCCGCCGTTGCGTTACCGATAATGGGAGTCGGTCGCACCTCGTTATCAAGCCAATACTTGATTACTGCCGCTTTTGAGTAATCATAAGCCGTAACATTACCGTTATCGTCTACATCGGCAAGAAGAGGCATATTGCTTTCCCACTGAACAGACGTGCCGCTCGGAAATTCAGTCGGAGAGTGTGCCGTAAGTTGTGCGGAATTATACTCTGTAATATGCAGCGTTTCCTTAAGCTCCGCATCGTTATAATAAATAGTAATGCTCTCTGCGGCACTAACCGCAGCACTCTGAAACGCAACTGAAAAAGCCAAAGAAAGACTTAATAATATACTTAAAACTTTTTTCATAAGAAATTTCACCCATTTCATATTAACAACTATGTAAATTTTAACATAAATTAAAAATTAATACAATAAATAATATGTAAAATTTACAATTACCGTTTCAGTCCGAAGTTATTAAAACTGAACAAAAAAGCCTGTCAATAATATGTTCGCCGAAACCGCATTTATAACAAAAATAATAAAGCACCCGCCGATGAAACAACCGACGAGCGCCGCAGATATAAAAATTTCATACAGTTGCAACCGGCAAAAAAATTTAACTTACTGTTTAGGAAAAATAATTAATCAAGCCGATAACAAACAGGTGTACAGGATAAAAAATATAGAAAAACCATTTCATAAATTTATTGATTTTCGGATTTTTGCCCCTTTTGCCGTTATACATTGCAATGACAGGAATTGAGAGAACAACGCCCATTTGCAAAATGCCGTACGCCTTATCAATGGCGAAGAAATATACCAAAGAGTACAAAGCAACATAGAAAATCATCCAAGACATTTGCTTGCGAAAATCACCTCTGTTTGTACCGATTGCCATAATACAAAGAGCGGCAATACAACTCCAATCACTCGGCAAAGTAATAATGCAAATCAGAATAACGAGCAAAACTTTATATATTGATTTAATTCTTTTGCTGTCGGCAATTCTGAGCATTACCAAACCCCAAGCAAGTGACCACATAACGCTCGTTTGATTTAGAAAATTACCATAATAAAACGGGATGAACGACTTAAAATCAACAAAATCGTTAGACGCAAATATATAAGCGAAATGTGAAACAAAGGCAAAAGCAAATAATCTGAAAGTATACTTATTTATATTTCTTGTATAGTGATAGCCCTCTGCAATAAAATAGCACATTATAGGACAGGTAAGCCTGCCGATTATATGCATTACCAAAGGCAACAAGGCAGTCGGATAACCGTCAAACATTGCCCAGGCTATGTGGTCAACAGTCATTGCGATTATAGCAATAAGTTTCAGTTGATTGGAATCAAGTATTTTGCTTTTCGTCATAAACACTCACCCCTATAAGTTTAATCTGTATAATAATTATATCATAAGGAGAAGCAAATTCACAACAGGTTTTAACAAAAAAGAGCGTCCCATATCCTCTTTTCAGTGATTTCAACATACTTTGCATTTTTCGACAAGCAAATTGCATTTTTAACAAAAAAACAACTGCACTG